>Ga0315268_10000106_pt1 | contig 94327 bp, 88 predicted proteins | sample C1_top_MG_FD_204535 | JGI IMG/M metagenome (GOLD analysis project Ga0315268, IMG submission 204535) | Sediment microbial communities from Yellowstone Lake, YNP, Wyoming, USA - C1_top | ecosystem: Environmental > Aquatic > Freshwater > Lake > Sediment | place: USA: Wyoming | collected 2017-08-01
CAGCAGCTTGGCCAGCGCATGGTAGGTCTCGGACCCTGCCCGCAGCGCCTCCTCGTAGCTCGGCAACCCCGCCGGAACCAACATAAACTCCTGGAAGTCGAGCGCGTTGGGCGCGTGCGCGCCACCGTTGATGACATTGAAGCACGGCACGGGGAGCACGACCGCGTCGTCGCCCCCGAGCGACGCATATAGAGGGCGGCCTTCGAGCATGGCGCGCACGCGGGCCGCGGCAGCCGACACGGCGATGATGGCGTTGGCACCCAGCCGGCTCTTGTTCGGCGTGCCGTCGAGCGTGCAGAGCTGCTGGTCGAGCGCCTCGCGTCCCGGCAGCGGCGACCCGATCAGCATCCGAGCAATTTCGTCATTCACCGCGTGCACCGCGCCCAGTACACCCTTCCCGCTGTAGCGTGCGCGATCGCCATCCCGGCGCTCCAGCGCCTCAAAACGACCGGTGGACTTGCCAGAGGGCACCGACGCCCGGGTGGTCATGCCACCCACGGTCATGGTCACCTCTACCGTCGGGAGTCCGCGGGAATCGAGTATTTCGCGGGCATGGATACTCTCCACGCGCCAGTGACCGGTGCTGCTGGCAGCGGCGGTCGGAAGCGGCGGTGTCATGAGGGATGTCATGGTGGTCTCATGCGAAGTTGACGAACATCTGGACGATGGCGAGATGCCAACGTCCTGCGGCCGAATCGTTGGGCACTGGCGTTGCGGACCGTAACAAAAGAACTCCTGCCGTACCCGGAGCGGGTTGGGCAGGAGTCATTGGTCACGGGGGCATACTCGCTCCCCGGGGCGGATTTGGCGGACTCCACCGCCGATAGTACTTAAAGCATACGGGTACGGCCTGACTCCGGAAAGACCGCGACGAGATGTTCTGTCTCGTCGAGTCGCGACGGTTCGACGTACGGCTCCGCACCTCACACTCCGGCGCCTTCGGCAACGAACCGAATCTCAGCCTCCAGGCCGCTGAGGCGCTCGAGTTCGGCACGCACCTGCTCCTGGCCGGCCGCTCGGAGTGCGTCCGCTCGCACCAAGACCTCCCGCCCCCGTCCCGACGCGGCGCGAAGCGCGCCGCGCACGCGTCCCTCGAGTTCGCGGCGCCCGGCAGCCACGCGTGCCAGCACGTCGTGTTCCACCCGGGAGCTGTTCATCTCCAGCAGCCAGTCGAGCAGGCCCTGTGCGTCCCTCTCGAAGGGGTGCCGGATGCGGGCGGCCCCGAGCACCACATCGGCGGCGAAGCGGAGCGGCGATGCGGGCTCCGCGACGCGAATGAGATCCTTGAAGAAGAACGTCGAGGGCGTGGTGAGGTGCCGCTCCAGACTCGTGCCGGCTCCAAAGTCCTCGAGCTCCGTCGCCCCTGACGACGCGAGCTTCTCAAACAGCATCTCCAGCTCGGACGTGAATCGCGACATCGCCTCGTCGAACGCGGCATCCGCCAACCGCTGCTGCTGCGCGAGCCAGTCAACGAGTTCCTGCCGAACGATATTCTGCGCCGCGTGCATCATGCGCCGGCGCAGCGATGGCCCCCACAAACCCTGGATTCGGCGCGCCTGCTCGTTCAGCACGGCCCGACCACGTGGAACCGCCGATGCGAGGAACTGCTGGCGCTCGCTGGCGAAGCGCCGGGCTAGTCCCTCCTGTTCCGCCGTAAACAGGTAGCCAAGATCGTCCAGTGCGCGTTCGGCGAGGGCGACCGCACGCTCGAGATTCGCCATCCATTGCACGGTCTCGGCCTGGGGACGTTCGAGCGCCGCGCGCTGCACCCCGACCAGCCCGAGCAGCTGTCGGGCGACGCGAGCGATACCGCGCCGTCCGGCTTCTGTCGCAAGCAGTCGCCCGGACCCCTCGGCCAGGCGTTCCAGCGTCTCGACGAGACGCGGCCAGTCCCGCGGAGGGCCATCGCCGGCCAGGCGCTCGGTGGCGCTGATCTCGAGCAGCGGAGGAACCTCTCGCCCGATACGACGCTCAATGGCCTGGCGTGCAAACGCACTCGCCACCCGGCGTTCCTCTGCGGACACGCGATCCGCCTTGTTCAGCACCAGCACCAGCGTCTCAATTTCCTGCGCAACCCGCGCGATCAGGTCGAGCTCGTCTCCGGAGATCGGCGGATCGGCCCCGAGCACCACCAGGGCGGCGTCGATCTGGGGAACGAACGTCTTCGTTGCCTCCGTGTTGGTCGCGTACACCGAACCAAGGCCCGGCGTGTCAACGAGGCACATGCCCGACGCGAGGAGCGCGCACGGTTCGAAGACCTCGACCGCGGCGACGAGTTTCTCGTTTGCCGGGTTGTGCTCCTCCGAGACGAACTCGCCAATTTCCTCAACCGAAATGATGCGCCACGCCGCGTGCGCAGCCCCGGCGCTCGGCCGGAGCTGCACGCGGGCAGCACGGTGGGGTCCGTACCGAACCACCGTTGGCACGGCCGTCACTGGGACGATGCCCCGCGGCAATACGGCGTCACCGAGCAGCGCGTCGATGAGCGTCGATTTCCCTCGCTTGAACTGCCCGACGCAAGCCACATAGAACTGGCTCTCGGCAACCCGCTCTGCGAGCGCAGCGGCATCGTCGTGCTGCGACGCGGCATCCAGCGCCGCGGCGAGTGCCGCGAGTCGCACCAGCCGGTCCGCGACAGCTGCGGACGGCGTGGCCGAATCGGACGGTGTTCCGGCAACTGTTGCTGTCATGGCCACGTGTTCGCGAAACCCCTCTGAAAAGAAGACCCCTGCCCGACCGTGAACGGCCCAGCAGGAGTCATCAACCCCCGCGCCTACCGCGGGTGGTGGTTTCGGCGAACTCCATCGCCCTCACCGCAAAATGGCACGCGGTCGGAGGGGTGGTCAAGGCTCCCGTCGCAGCCCTCGCTGCGAGGCCTCACCGTCGCATGCCGTGTGCCTTGAATTCACCTTGTCTCCCTGCTAACCTTTACCCTGAACACGGCGATGGAGTTCGCCGCGAACCACCGCCGTGTGGGCGGTTAATGACTCCTGTTTGGCCACTCAGGCCGGGCGGGAGTTTTGTGTTCGATGCCCGGCCGCTGCCCGCGATTGTGCCGTACGGCACGATCGCGATGGAGCTCACCGTGTTCAATCACCGGCTCGTGAACGGAGGGACCTGCCTGTGAGGACCCTCGTCATCTCGGACATTCATGGCAACCTGCCGGCGCTCGAGGCTGTCGCCACCGTACCACATGACGATGTACTCTGTCTCGGCGATATCGTCGGGTACGGTCCATTCCCTGGCGCCTGCCTTGACTGGATTAGGGCCCACGCGTCGTTGGCGGTACAAGGCAACCACGACTGCTCGGCCGCCGACGGAAGTCCGCCGCGGTGCCGGCCGGAGTTCGACACGCTGGCGAAGGCAGTCGCGACCGCGACGGCGACACAATTGTCTCCGGCCGACCGCGACTACCTGCGGGACCTCCCGCGATGGTCGCGCTTTCAGCTGCAGGGACGCCGCGTCCTCTGCCTGCACGCGACGCCACGCGACCCCCGATACCGGTATCTCGGAAATGACGCGGCCGGCTGGGCACGAGAACTGAGCGGCGTCGATGCAGACGTACTGCTGGTCGGACACACGCACCTGCCATTCGTGTTGGAGATCAATGGGCAGCGCGTCGTCAATCCCGGCAGCGTAGGGCAGCCGAAGGATGGCGATCCTCGCGCCGCGTATGCCATTCTCGAAGATGGGAGGGTGACGTTGCAGCGCATCGCCTATGCCGTCGACCGGACAATCGAGGGCTTGGGCGCGTTGGCGCTTTCCGACGACGTCACGACACCCCTTGCCCAGTTGCTCCGTACCGGTGATCCCGCCGTCGTGCGCAGCTCGCTGCGAACGCGGGCGACAGGGTGACGCTCCTCGTGCCCACCGTGACGCGCCCGACACCGCTTGCCCGTGCCGCCAGATCGAGCCTCGTCGGGCGCGACGACCTGTTCGCTCGAGTGAACGCCTTGGTGGAGGAGGAGCAGCACGTCTTGCTCTGGGGTCCTCGCGGCATCGGCAAGTCGGCCGTGATCGCCGCGCTCCGCCCGCACGGCGCGACGATCATTGATCCATTCGAGCATATGCACTCGCGTCAGGCGGCCCTCGTCCTCCGCGCGATGGACCGGGATACGCAGTTCCTGGCGGCCTCACGTTCGCTGGATCGCGCCCACCTCGGGGCCGTCCGCCGCTTTGCCTGGCGTTTTACCACGGTGCGCGTGCCCATGCTCAGCCGCGCCTCGATGCGCCGCGTGGTCGTTCGTGAGTGCGAACTCTCGCGCATCCCGATGACACTGGTCACCGACGCATGGATTCGCGCGGCGGTGCGCCTCGCCCACGGTTGTCCAGGCGCCGCCATCGCCCTCGTGCGCGCCGCCGCCGAGCGGCACGCGTCAACCAATCACCTTCCGTCACCCGTCGCAGCACAGATCGAGGCGAGACTTCGACAGGAAGGATTCACCGGCCAGTCCGAGTAGCGGGCTGGGCGCCCTGGGGGGGATCATGGCAAGCGGGAATCTGTCGGGTCAGCAAGAACAGGCCATTGCCTCACGGCGAGCGCTCGAGGGTGAGGAACGCATTCCGCTGCTCTCGGCCGCCGAAGTGATCGCCGTCTCAGCCGCAGCCGGCGACGAGCCCCCCTACGTGTTCATTTGCTGGACCGCGGATATCGCTGAGCGACCCTATCCCGGCACTGCTCTCTGGCGGGCCGCCATGGGGCGATATCTTGCAAGTCCGGTGCGCAACGTGGCGGCGGAGGATATTCTCCGCCCTCTCGTCGAGTCTGCCCTCGCGCGCTTCGACTCGCTGGAGGCGTGGTTGCGCTGGATGGATCATGCGAGGGACCGTAGCGCCGCTGCAGTCAGTGCTCCAGACTCGAAGGACGCGCATCCGCGATCCGCCAGAACGTGCGATCCATCGCCCCCGTCCTGCTTGTCAGCCACGGGAAGTGTCCGTAGCGAAACGTGAGCTGCTGGTCGGCAACCTCGGGCGCGAGGCCGAGGACGTCGACGTCATACAGTGCGGAGGCCAGTCCTGCGCGGTCGGCGCCGCCCTCGCAATGGAGGAGGAACGGCCTCGGCACGTCGCGGAGCAAGCGGCGCAACTGCGCAACGAGGGAATCGTTCGGCTCGGCATTGGCGGACAGGTGCAGGTCGAAGTGCTGCACGCCCGCCTGGGTGGTGACGGCGAGCTCGTCGTCGTACCACCGGCTGCCAGGACTCGCGCCCCGCAAGTTGATCACCGCGCGCAGGTGCCTAGCCTTCACCAGGTCGGCGAGTTGCGAGGGCGACAATTGCGCGGATCGGTACGCGACGCCGGGGTCGACCGTGTGGATGTTGCCCGACAGCCGGAGATAGCCAGCCCAGCCGGCGGCGCCGACGAGGCCCGCAAGCAGGATGGACCCGACGCCCTTGGTCACACGTCGGCGCCAAGCCGGTGCTGGATTGGTGGGTGTCATGAAAGCGGCCCGGGAGCGCGGTGATCCATCAGTGCCCGCGGATGAGGAACAGGAGTCCGGCTGCCGTCATGGTGAGCTCGATGAGAATCACGAATACATGTGCCGGGAGCCGGTCTACGATTCGCTTGCCGATCCACGAACCACCGATCATCAGCGGCGCGATCGCCAGGCCCGCGACGATGCTCGTCCTCGGCAGCACGGCGGCACCGCGATAGGCCACCAGCTTCGTCACGTGCATCACGACGGTCGCGAGCGCCTCCGTGCCGATATAGGCGCCCTTCACCAGTCCATAGGCGAGAAAGAACGGTGCCATCAGCGGCCCGACGCTGCCGAGCAGGGCGGAAAGAAAGCTGCCGCCGGCACCAACCAGGGCAAACGCCCGGAGCGGAAACCGGGCCGTGGATGGTGGCCGCAGGTGTCGCCAGAGGACGATGAGCAACAGGAACAGGCCCAGCAGCCGGGTCAGGCCGCCGAGTGGTGCCCGCGCAAAGAGCACGCCGCCGATCAGCGCGAGCGGCACGCCGCCGAGAGAGAACCAGCCGACCACGCGCAAGTCGAGGTCCTGCCGGTTGAACCAGACTCGGCTCCCGTTCCCGATCAGTTGCGCCACGGTGAGGATCGGCACCGCGTCCCGAACCCCGAACGCGATGACGAGGACCGGGAGGAGCACCGCCGCCCCTCCGAAGCCGGTGACCGCCGCGAGCGTGGATGCCAGCAGCGCAACGGCCGCAATGATGACAGAGGTGGCTACTCCGATGTGTGGCATGACGGCTCAATACCCTGCGGAATGGGGGCCCGTTCCAGGTGCTGCCTGACATCCTGACACGCGCACAGGCTTCATTTCTCACGAACCCGACTCGGGAAGGTGTCCGCTTCCGGCGGACGAAGCGCCGAGACTTCCCGTCGCAACTCGGCGAGGCGGTTGAGCTCTCGCCGTGCCGTCTTGGCATCGCGCTCTCGCATGGCCTGCGCGACCGCGATCATGCGGTCCGCGCGTTCATACGCGTCGTCGAGAGTGCCACGAAGTCGTGCCTCGATGCGTGTGCCGATGTCCTCGAGGCGGCCCGCGAGCGCATTCGCGATGCGCGCGCTTCCTCGCTCGAGCAGCCCGGCAAGATGGTCGCGGACCTCCTCGCCAATGAGCTGCCGCACCCGATCCTCGGAACGAACGCGGTCGGCGAGCCGACGACGAAGCGTTCGGGCGGGAGTTACCGCCGCTGCATCAGGTGCCGTCAATGCCCCAAACGCGTCGGCGAGTGGCCCCAAGACGGCTGCCGCGAGCGCCGGAACATCCAGGTCGTCAGTGAGCGCGGGTGCGAGCCCGGATTCCTGGTTCAACAGGAGCGCCGCGGCGAGCGCCGCATGCGCGGCGCTGGCAAGCTGCTCCGTAAGGTGGTGCTCGAGCGGGCCGGCCAGGTCGGCCTCGCCTCGTGCCCATCCCTCCAACTCACGACGGGCGACCTGCGCGGCGAGCGCCATGCCGTACGCGTGCAGTGCTTCCACGGGACCGACCGTCGCGTACCTGATCGCACGCGCGACCTCGTACCCCGCGTCCGCCTCTCGCTCCTTCAGGAAGGCCGTGCGGCGCTCATGCGTGGATTCGCGCGCGCGCGCCACCTCGCGTTCGATCAGCTGGCGCAGCGAGAGCGACTCGAATGCCGTACTGGCGGTGATGGACCGCAATCGGTCGAGTCGATCCTCCAGCTGCGCCACCGGTGAATAGGTTGCACGTCCAATTGCCGCCAGCTCGGCGAGACACTCGTCGACCAGTCGCTGGACGCCGCGACGGAGCGCTGAACGAACGAGGGCGGGACGCTCGTCTGACGTCAGGCGGGTCAGCTCGGCGACGAGGCGCCCCCAGTCGGGCCGTTCGCCTTCGCCGGCGAGCGCCTCCTTGGCGCTGACCTCGAGAATCCCGCCGATCGGCCGTCCGATGTGCCTGGCGATTGCCTCGGCCGCGAAGGTCCTTGCGGCGCGACGGTCGGTTGCATCGAAGCGGTCCGCCTTGTTCAGCACCACGATGAGATCCTGAACGACCCTCGCTACGTCGCCGATGAGTGCCAGTTCATCGCCCGAGAGTGGCGGATCGACCCCGATGACGACGATCGCCGCGTCGATGTGTGGAACGAGCGAGCGCGTCAATGATCCGGCGCCCTGAATGATCGAGCCAAGGCCTGGGGTGTCGATCAAGCAGAGCCCGGGCGCCAGGAGCGGGCTGGGCACGAAGACCTCGACGGCCTCGACGCCGCGGGTGTTCTCCGGATTCCCGGCTTCGCCGACGAACTCGGCGATCTCCGCCACGGCGGCATCGCTCACCACGCCGGTCGCGAAATGGACACGCACACGGCGTTCCGTGCCGTGACGAACGATGGTCGGAACGGCTGTCACAGGTACGATGCCGGTCGGGAGCAGCTGTTCGCCGATCAACGCGTTCAGTAGTGACGACTTGCCGCGCTTGACCTGGCCAACACAGGCCACATACAGGCGCTCCGTGTCGATGCGCTCGGCGAACGCCAAGGCGCGATCGCGCAGACGGGTTGCGCCGACTGCGTCGGCAATGCCGGCGATGCGCCGTACGCGTGCCGCGTCATCAAGCACGGGGATGCCGTTCTGCCCGTTGCGACCTGCAGACAAGAACAAACTCCTGAACGGTCGGGACCGATGCAGGAGTCATCAACCCTCCGCGCCGTCGGGAGGGTGGTTTCGGCGAACTCCATCGCCGCGGGCCAGAAACCCGTCGAGTGAGAGTGGACGTTAGGATGGAAGTAGACGGATGTCAACGCCACGACGGTGCGATGGGCACATGGCGGCCCCGCGCGAGGAAGCACCTTTCGACCCGAGCGCTCCGCAGGTGGCCCTCAGCGCCACCGCCACCGCAGTAGCAGCTCCCCCCGGTCGCCTCGCGAGACACCGCTCGGCAGAAGCCAGCGGTCGATGCCGTTCCACCGGTCGTCGTGATGTGCCCGGACCAGGACCCGCCCCGCCACGGTCCCGATGCCGGCGCCGAGCATCACGTCACTCGCCCAATGGGCGTCGTGATAGATGCGCGAGACTCCCACGAGCGTCGCGCTGGCGTACGCCCCAGCAACGATCCAAGACGCCCGTTTGGGCCACCGCCGGCGCGCCTCCCCGGCCAGGACGCCCGCGGCAGCGAATGCCGCGGTCACATGTCCGGACGGGAGTGACTGGTAGGCGCCTCCCTTCCGGAAGCCGCGCCAGAAGGCGTAGTCGTGTGCGTTGGAGTCCGCCACGGCATATGGTCTCGCGCGGCCCAGCGTGTACTTCACGGCGGCAGACACGGCGCCGCTGACGATGATCGCCTCGGTTGTGTGCCAGCCGATGTCGCCCAACGGTTCGGATGTCGTCAGGCGCCCCGCTCCATAAGCTCCGAGCCCAAGCAGCAGTGCGCCCGGATCTCCGAGCACACGAAAGGCGGACATAGCGGATGAGAGCGCAGGCGAGTCCTGAACGGACGACGAACGCAGGGCGTGGGTAATGCGCTCGTCGAACGGCATCAGGGTGACCGTGCCTCCGACGAACACGGCAGCGAGGCCGACGTCAGCTCGGGTCAGGCGCGGCCACCGCGACACCAGGGCCTGCTTCTCATGGCTGGTGCTATCTGTCGAGGAGGGAGCCTGCGCGACAACCGGCGACGCCACCGCGAGCGAAAAGAGGGCAAAGGTGCCTGCAAACCGGGGGAGCAAAGGGGGGTGGACACCGCGCGGTCCCTTCTGCGCGGGCTCCGACAGGATCCGATTCGTGACAGCGTCTCGAAGATTCATGCCGGAGAATACCACCGGGATGCGGATGACGCGGGCGACGCCCGAGCCCGGACCCGGGCTGAGGGGCCACTCCGCGCTGATCGAGGAGTTCTCACCCGGCCAGCCGAAATCAGACGTGCCCTGCTCACAGTAGACGCACAGGACTAACGTGGCAGGCCCTGACAAACACAACCATTTTGGCCCCAACAAGACCCAAATCGCCGGGTTGAGCTGCAGCGCCCGTTTGGGCCCCGTTTCCCTCTGATAGCGAACGGACGCCGGGGTACCACTACAACACGCAACGGACTTGACATCAGGATTTTGAGTCCCGTGCGTCTGCCAGTTCCGCCATCCGGGCGTGCGGCATTCTACAAAAAACGAAGACCGCCGCCGCGAGCGGAAGCTAGCGGCGGCGGTCCCGGCATTCCAGTCGGTATGCGCGACGATCGGTATGCGCTACGGAATATCGTTGCCCAACGGCGGCACGGGCGGCGGCGCGGCCGCGGGAGGTCCATTCAACCGCGGACGCCCCCCCTGCCGCAACGGACGTTGCCCAGGCTGAAAACGCGCGCCCGCACCCGGCTGACCCTGAGGTCCCATGCCGCCCGGTCCCATTCCCTGGCCCATGCCCTGTCCCATGCCAGCACCCATGCCAGAGCCCATGCCCGGCATCGGCCCGGCACCGCCCGGCCCGCGACCTCCCCCGGCCTGCGCCCGCAGCGCCTGCACCCGGCGGGACATCTGCTCCTGCATGCCGAGGAAGTGCGCACGCTGCATCGGCGACAGGTAGCCACTCAGTTCCTTCTGCTCCTGCTCCACCAGCTCGAAGCGCTGCCGCTGCACCTGCAGCATCTTGTCGAGCGTCGCCGACACCTTGGCCTGATTGGTGGTGTCACCCGCGATCATCAGGTCGCGCATGCCCATGCGCACGTCCCGCTCCTGCTCCACCAGCAGATGGCGCCGCTCCTCGAAGCGCTTGTTGGTGGCCTGCAACTTGGCGAATTGATCGTCGCTCAGGTTGAGCCCCTGCTTGAGCTGGTTGCCGATCCGGTTGCGGATCTGCTGCTCCAGCTGCGCGCGGTCCGGCTGGCCGCGCATCATGGCCCCCGGACGTGCCGGACGTGCCGGATGCCCCGGCTGCCCCGGCTCCACCGCCACCGCGGGGGCGGCCTGCGCCTTGGGTTGGGCCGCTTTCGGCGCGGCGGCGGGGGGATTCTGGGCCACGGCCACACCTGTGACGAGGCCCATCATGAGTGCAACACGAATCATCTGCTTCATAGTGCCTTTCCTCCTTCGTTCATCGCGATGACGGGAGTCATCGACTCAGGGTCTGTACTGGGCAGCGTCCTCACCGAGTCCATCTGCCCCAGGAGCGCTTGCAAATCATCCAGCGAGAGGTCCGACAAGCCTCCGCCGAAGGTGATGCCATCCTTTCCAACGACCGCCGCAGGCGACGTGGTCGATTCGGCGGCGACGTGCACATCGGACGAATCCGCGATGCGCGTGCGCATGACCGCGGGTTCGCGCTGCCACAGCAGACCCGATCCAACGGCCAGCACCAACCCCGCGGCCGCCGCAAACTGCCATGGACTCCACCCGGCAACGCGGCCCCGCGCCTGCCGCGACACGCGCAACCCCGGCGAGCCGGCATCCATCGAGCGCAGCACCGGCGCGCGCGGCAGCGCGCGCACGATCGCCGCCACGTCGACGCGCGGCACGCCGAGCGACAGGCCATCCCGCACCTGCGCGAGCAACGCGAGCTCCGCGCGGCACGCCTCGCACGTGGCGACGTGTGCCGCCACGCGCGCCGTGCGCTCGCCGTCGAGCACGCCGTGGGCGTATTCGGGCAGCAGGTCACGCATCAGGCCATCGGGACAATCAGTCATCGTTCAGGTACTCCTTGACCGCTCGCATCGCGTTGTGGTAATGCACCCGGCACGCGCCGTCGGTGCTGCCCACCACCCGCGCAATCTCCGTATACGGCAACCCTTCCGTCACGCGCAACGTGAAAACCTCCCGCTGCATCGGGGACAACCGGGCGACCGCCGTGCGCACGCGGAGCAGCGCTTCGTCCGCCACCAGCCCATCGAGGGCATTGAACTCCTGCACCGCGTGATCCTCTTCCAGCTCCACCTTGTTGCGCTCGCGTCGCTCGGCGCGTTGCCGATCGAGCACCAGGCGCTTCAGAATGGTGAACAGCCACGTGCGCAACGAACTGTCGGCGCGGAAACTGGCCAGCGAGTTGAAGGCCCGCACGAACGTGTCCTGCACCAGCTCCTCGACACCGTCGCGCACCCCCTGCGTCGCCGCAAAGCGGGCGAGTGCCGGAGCATGCCGGTCCACGAGCTCGGTCGCCGCCCGCTCGTCGCCCTGTTGCCAGCGCTCGATCAGGGCTACATCCACCCGGACGTCGACTTCGCGGATCGATTCACTCATGCGCTCACCATCTTGGACGCCCGCCTGCATCAGATGTTAAGGCAGCCCGCTTGACGGGGGCGCTCGAGCCGCCCAGCATCCGTCACCCACTCCAGCGACCCGCCGAATGCCCCAGATTATCGCCCACCGCGGCGCCTCTCGCGAGCGCCTCGAAAATACCCTGCCGGCCTTTCAGCGCGCCCTCGACCTCGGCGCCGACGCCGTGGAACTGGACGTCCACTGCACGGCCGATGGCACCGTCGTGGTCCACCACAATCCCCTGCTGCGCGGCACGCCTCCCGATCCGTCCCTGGCACGTACGCCTATCTCCGCACTCACGGCCGCACAGGTGGCGTCGTGGCGGCTCGCGGACGATGGCCCGGCACCCACCCTCGACGCCGTGGTCCGCCTGCTCGGCCCGCACGCCGCCATCTACTGCGAATTGAAGGGGACGGGGACCGCGCGTCCATCCATTGACGTCCTGCGGCAGCTCGGCGGCCGCGCCGCGGTACACGCCTTCGACCACCGCCAGGTGGCCGACGCGGCACGGCATGCCCCGGAGATGCCACGCGGCGTGCTGGAAGTGAGCCGCCACGTCGATCCGGCCGAGTCACTGCGCAGCGTCGGCGCCCGCGACCTCTGGCAACTCGTCGATTACCTCGACGAGCAGCTGGTGCAGCAGGTGCACGCCGCGCTCGGCCGCGTGATCGCCTGGACGGCTAACGACCCGCGGCAGGTCGAGCAGCTCGCCGCGTGGGGCGTCGACGGATTCTGCGGCGACGACGTCACCATGTTGCGGCAGGTGCTCGGCCGCTGATCTGCTGGCCCGAGGGCGGGCGCCCGCGGCAACCCGCCCTCGAACTACTCCCGCCGAAGCCGCTCAGGAGCTCGGCGGCGCGCCGGGAGCCTCCGGCGGCGCGGCCGGCGGCGGATCGGCCGGTGGCGTGGCGTCCGCAGCCGGAGCGCCCTCCCGCACGCGGGTGAGTTCGGCGTCGATCCGCGCGGCCTCCGCCTCGTGCTCCCGCAGCGTCGCCGCCAGCCGGTCCCAGGCGGCAGCGTCCAGTTCTTCGCCCTTGTCCCTGGCACGGTAGATGGCGTAGCCGAGCGCCTGCGCCGACTTGTCGGCGAGCTGCCGCACCCGGAATATCTCGAGGCGCAGCCGCCCCTCGTCGATGGCGTCCTGCGCCACGCGTCCGGCGCGATTGAGTTCAACCTGCAGCTTGTCCCAGATGCCCATATGGCCTCCCGGCCGATGCCGTGTCTGCGTTACCCTACGTGGCCGGCGCCGCGCCTGTTTCCGCCGCATCGCCGCGGCCGAATCACCACGATAGATTTCCGCATGGACGAGAATTTCGATCGCGGCGTTCGCTCCGCGCAGCTGAGCATGATCTCCAACGCGGTGCTCGCGCTCGTCAAGCTGCTCGCGGGCGTCTTCGGCAATTCGTACGCCCTTATCGCCGACGCGGTGGAATCGTCGGCTGACATCTTTTCGTCGCTCATCGTGTGGGGCGGCCTGCGCATCGCCAGTCGTGATCCGGACGACGACTATCCGTTCGGATACGGCAAGGCGGAGACCGTGTCGAGTGCGACGGTGTCGCTGATGCTCATCGGCGCTGCCATCGGGATCGCCGTCGAGGCGCTTCGCGAGATCCACACACCGCACCACGCGCCGGCGTCGTGGACACTCATCGTGCTCGTCGGGGTGGTGGTCGTCAAGACGGCCCTCGGTCGGCGCATCAGCGCCGTGGGGAGCGAAGTGGGGAGCACGGCGGTGCAGGCCGACGCCTGGCACCACTTTTCCGACGCCATCACGAGTGCGGCCGCCTTCATCGGCATCAGCGTGGCGGTGTGGAAGGGTGCGGGGTGGGAGGCGGCCGACGACTGGGGCGCGCTGGTGGCGTCGGTGGTCATCGCCTTCAACGGCGTGTCGATGCTGCGCAATTCGCTGCGCGACCTGATGGACCGGCACCCAGGATCGGAGATCGTCACGCCAGTGCGCGCGGCGGCCGAGCGCGTGCCCGGCGTGGCCGCCATCGAGAAACTCTACGTGCGCCGCGCCGGCATCTCGTTTCACGTGGAGATCCACGTCCAGGCCGACCCCGCGATGTCACTCTTCGATGCGCACGCGCTGGGCGGGATGGTGAAGGGCGCGATCCGCGCCGCGCAGCCTCGCGTGCGGGGCGTGCTGGTGCATATGGAGCCGTATGAGGCGGGGGTGTAGGTAGACGGTAGACGGTAGACGGTAGACGGTAGACGGTAGACGGTGGACGGTGGACGGTGGACGGTGGATGGTGGACCGTGCGACAAGAAGGGCCCGCCATCGCTGGCGGGCCCTTGGTCTGATCACGCGACGACTCTACGCCGCCGGATAGACCGACACCTTGTAGCGGGTCTTGCTCTTGTGCTCGAACTTCACCACGCCGTCGATGAGGGAGTAGATGGTGTAGTCCGTGCCGAGCCCGACGTTGTTGCCGGGATGCCACTTGGTACCGCACTGGCGGAGGATGATGTTGCCCGCCACGACCTGCTCGCCGCCGTACTTCTTGATGCCGCGCATCTTCGGATTCGAATCGCGGCCGTTGCGGGAGGAGCCGACGCCTTTCTTATGAGCCATTTGATCCTCTCGAGACGCGGCTCACCCGAGGGTGATGTCGCGCACCTTGATTTCGGTGAAGCCCTGCCGGTGTCCCTGCTTGCGGGCGTAGTTCTTGCGGCGGCGGAACTTGAAGACGACGATCTTGTCGCCGCGCCCCTGCTTGGTGATGTCGGCGGTGACCCGGGCGCCCGTGAGCGTCGGAACGCCGGTGCGGACGGAGGCGCCGTCGGAGCCGAGGAGCACCTCGTTGAACTCGACGTGCGTGCCCACGTCGCCCGGAAGCGACGGAATGCGCAGCGACTTGCCCGGCTCGACACGATACTGCTTGCCGCCGGTACGAATGATGGCGTAGGACATGAAAAGGCTCGAAAAAGCTATGACTGACAGCGAGCCTAGAAGAATAGGCGGCTGTGAATGCCCAGTCAAGTCTTACGGCTGATTGAGGATACGGAATCCGGATCGGGGCCGCAGATCACCATTCGTGACCGCGATCGGGGTCAACGCGAACGCCCCTGCCGCAGCACGAAGCTCGTCACATCGGCCACGTCCTGGTCACTGAGCTGGCTGCGGCGTCCACCCGCCGACATGTGGCCTCGCAGGAAGCCCGCAAAGGTCGGCCAGCTCGCCAGCTCCGAAGCCGCGGTGAAGCTCCGGCGTCCCCAGACCGGCCCACCCGTCGGACGGCCCTGTCCGTTCGCACCGTGACACGCGGCGCATTGCTGATTCCAGACCGCCGCGCCTGCGGTCGAGTTCCCCGCCCGCACGGTCACGGTGTCGTCACCCTGTCCCTCCACGGGCGATCCCAGCCGGACGCCGCGGGAGAGAAAGGCGATATAGGCCACCAGCGCCTCCATGCGCGGATCGTCGGAGGAGAGGGTGGGCGCCCCCAGGTTGCGCCGGAGGCAGATGTTCACACGTTCATGTATCGTCAGCACGCCGCCGCGCGCGTCGACGCGCGGATACCGTGCGTAGGTGCCGACCCAGGGCAGCGCGCCGCGCTTGGTCCCCGCCTCGAGGTGGCAGCTGGCGCAGCGCAGCGCGCCCGCCTCGAGCCGTAGCGAATCGCGCGTCGCGTCGGCGATGGCCCGGCCGCGGCGAATGGCGATGCCCATGGCATCGCCGGGGATGAGCGAATCCGCGGGCACGACGAACACGGCCGTGTCGCTCTCGGGGCGCGGCGTAGGGGTGGCTGCCACGAGGGTGACCATGCCACCCAGCACGAGGCGCGGCGGGTCGGCGCGTTCGGCGCGGCAGGCGGAGAGCGAGAGCAGCGCAAGGACAAGTGACGGTAGACGGTGGACGGTAGACGGTCGATGAACCGCACTTCGGTCGCGCCGTCTGGCATCCACCGTCCACCGTCCACCGCCTACCGTCTCAGTCCGCACAGGCCGCTCCATCGCCCGCCCCTTCACGCCACCGCGTACTGCTGCGTCACGTCGCGCCCCGCCCCCTTGACGACCAGCTTGAACTCGTCGGGGCGCAGCAGCGGATCGTCGCGCATCTCGACGTTGAAGCCGACGCCCTTCTCGAGCTTCTTCATGAGGTCCTGCTCCTGCTCCAGCACGTACGTGGCGGTATCGGGATGCAGCCGCACGAGCAGATGGTCCTTGCGCCCCTCGGCCGCCATGCGGCGCACCGAACGCTCCATGCGGCGCACGATCGTTTCCGCCGTGAACACGCGCCCCGTGCCGTGGCAGACCTGGCACGCTTCGGTCATCGATTGCAGGTGGCTCTGGCGCACGCGCTGGCGCGTCATCTCGATGAGTCCAAGGTCGCTGACCGTGAACGCCTTGGTGCGGGCCCGGTCGCGTCCGAGATGGGTGCGCAGTTCCTGCAGCACCTTGTCGCGGTTCTGCCGCGATTCCATGTCGATGAAATCGGCGACGATGATGCCGCCCACGTCGCGCAGCCGCATCTGCCGCGCCACCTCGCGCGCCGCCTCGATGTTGGTGCGCAGAATGGTCTTCTCGGGGTCCTTCTTGCCCGTGTAGCGGCCGGAGTTCACGTCGATGCTGACCAGCGCCTCGGTCGGTTCGACAATCAGATACCCGCCCGACGGCAGGTCGCACCGCCGCTTGAACAGGTCGCGGATTTCGGGCTCGATGCCGGCATGATCGAACAGTCCCCGCTTGTCCTCGTACAGGTGCACGCGGTCCACGAGTTCGGGCGCGATGCCGCCGAGGTACTCGAGAATCTCGTGGTGCAGCTGCTTCGAATCCACCGTGAGGCTGTCCACCTTGGTGGAAAACAGGTCGCGAATGATGCCGCGGGTCAGCGACGTTTCGCGGTGCAGCAGCTTGGGCGGCTTGCCGACGAACCGCGTTTTCTTGTTGATGCGCTGCCAATGGCTGATGAGCGTGTCGAGCTCGCGCTTGAAGGTGTCGACGGTGACATCCTCGCCCACGGTGCGCACGATCACGCCGCCCGAGTTCTTGGGCATCACGCTTTCCACCTGACCGCGCAGCCGCTGGCGCTCGACGCGCTCGCCGATCTTGCGCGACACGCCGACGCGCGAGGCAAACGGCATGTAGACGAGGAAGCGCCCCGCCATGGACACCTGCGCCGTGACGCGCGGCCCCTTGCTGGAGATGGGTTCCTTGGAGACCTGAACGATGATCTCCTGCCCCTTCTTCAGGACGTCCTGGATCTGCGGCGGTTCCTTGCGGCGCCGCCGGCCGCCGCGCGGCTTGGGCGCGGCGGCCGGTGCCTCGGCGTCCGCGGCTTCGACGCTCTCCGGCTGCTCGACGTCCGCCGGTTCCTCCGGCTCGTCGTCAACGTCGTCGTCATCGTCCTCGTCGTAGACGAGGTCGGAGTTGTGGAGGAAGGCGCTCTTGTCCGTGCCGATGTCGACGAATGCCGCCTGCAACCCCGGCAGCACCGCCTCCACCTTGCCCCAGTAGATGTCGCCGACCATCCGACGTGCCTCGGGACGGTCGACCTGCAGCTCAACGAGCTGGTCGTCCTCGAGAATGGCAACACGCACTTCCCGCTGCGTCGCCGAGATGAGGATTTCGCGTTTCATGTATGAGCGCACCGCGTACGCGCGAGGGCGACCGCACTCGCGCCGTCCGTCGGCGAGGCCAAAGGGTGGTGTGGCCCAGGGTGGCCGGCGTCCAGCGGACGTCGTCACTCCGATGCACAACAGTCGGTTGCGTTTCCCCGAGACGCACGATCGTCCATGCGAGAGCCGCCAGGAGCGCGTGACCATTCACCGCCGCTGCAACGTGCAGCGCCAGCCTGGCACGGTCCGGGACAGTTCGGCTTCGCCTGCGATCGGGCACGTTCATCTTCGCCAAACGTCTGAGGAACGAGTCCCACCCGGACATGCGGTCGCCAGCCCAGGGGACTCTGTAGCGGGGACGACCCGCCACTGGATGGGTAACCCGGCGGCGGCAGGGATGCAATGGCAGACGGCAGACGGCAGACGGCAGACGGCAGACGGCAGACGGCAGACGGCAGACGACTACCCGGCAACGTGCTTTAGCAACTGCCTTGCAATAACGATCCGTTGAATCTCGCTCGTTCCCTCGCCGATCTCGCACACCTTGGCGTCGCGCATCATCCGCTCCACGGGGTAGTCCTTGGTGTAGCCATACCCGCCGTGAATCTGCACGGCCTTGATGGTGGCCCGCATCGCCAGTTCGGAGCAGAAGAGCTTGGCCATCGCGGCCTCCTTCACGTACGGCTTGCCCTGCTGCGCCAGCCAGGCGGCGTGATACGTCAGGTGCTTGCCGGCTTCGATCTCGGTGGCCATGTCGGCGAGCTGGAACGACACGCCCTGGAACTGCGCGATCGGCTGGCCGAACTGCCTGCGTACGGTGCTGTACTTGAGCGCTTCGCCGAGCGCGCCTTCGGCGATGCCGAGCGACAGGGCCGCCACGCCAACGCGGCCGGAGTCGAGCGTCCGCATGAAGTTGACGAAGCCGTGGCCTTCCTCGCCCAGCCGGTTCTCCGCCGGCACCTCGACATCCTCGAAGATCAGCTCGCGCGTGTCGGAGGCGCGCCAACCGAGCTTGTCCTCCTTCTTGCCGGAGCGAAATCCCTGCATGGCCGGCAAGTGGTCGTCGTGCCCGATCCCGACGCGTCGAGCGGCGTCGAGGTCGCACGTTTCCTTGGTGAGGATGAACGAACTGATCCCCTTGGTGCCGCGCGTCGGGTCGGTGACCGCGGTGACGACGAAGATTTCGCCCACGCCGCCGTGCGTGATGAAACGCTTGGTGCCATTCAAGAGGTACGAGCCGCCCTTGCGCACCGCCGTCGTGCGCGTCCCGCCGGCATCGCTGCCCGCCCCCGGTTCGGTGAGGCCGAAGCCGCCGAGCACCTTGCCCGACGCCAGCAGCGGCACGTAGCGCTCCCGCTGCGCGGGCGTGCCGAAGTGGACGATGGGCGACGTCCCGAGCGTGGTATGCGCCGAAATGGTGATGGCGTGCGACGCGCACACCTTGGCCATCTCGTGAATGGCCGTCACATACGCGATGAGATCGAAACCGGCCCCGCCCAGCTCCTCGGGCCACGGGATGCCGAGCAGCCCAAGTTCCCCCATGCGCTTCACCGTGTCCCACGGGAATTCCTGGGTCTCGTCATGCCGTGCGGCGATGGGCGCCACCTCTTCGCGGGCGAAGGCCTGGACCATGTCGCGCACGGCCAGGTGGTGTTCGCTGAAGTACAGACTGTCGTCCATAGGGGTTTCCGGGTCCCGCACTCGGGCGGATGGGATTTGCCGCGGACGCGCCATCGCGGCGACGCGCGGCCATGCCGCAAGATATCAGACCGTCACCGCAACTCACACGGCGCGCGCAAAGTGCCCGCGCGTGTAACGGTCGCCAAGAATCGCGCGCACCGCGTCGACCGGCGGCGAGCCGCCCGCGGCAAGCGCATCGAGGAGCTGCCGGTACGCGCCGACGATCCCGGCCACCGGCTCCCCCCGCACGTTGAAGACGGCCCGGTAGCCGCGCACGCCGGAGCGCCAGAGGCGCGGCACGTACGCCGAGCCATCCACCGGGCGCGAATGCAGCAGGCGATTGCGGCATGCGCTGTCGGTCGCCACCGGAAACCGGTACCCCGCGGGATCGGCCAGTTCGACGTTGACATGCTGCTGCACGCAGAGGTCGCGGCACGTGCCCGGGGAGCGATCGAAGGCGGCCGACAGCACGCAGTGTTCGAGATTCATCCCTTCGGAGCGGCCGAACAGGAAGACGTCAAAACGCGCGCCTTCCCACGGCAGCACCAGCTGTGCCATCTCGTCGGCGGTCAGCTCCACCGACGCGGTAATGCGGTGAGCGCCCATGGCGAAGAGCTCGCGCGCGGTGTGCGCATTGAAGCAGTTGACGGCATAGTCGGCCACCACGTCGCGCCCCGCGCCGCCGAGTTCGGCGACGAGGCCGAGATGGCCGCTCAGGATGGGCCAGCCGAGGTCGAGCCACGGCTGCAGCGCACGCCGTTCCTCGGGACGAACGACGCTCGGCGTGCGCAGGCGGAAGGCGACGCCCTGCTCCGCCAGTTCGGCGGCGAGTGCGGCGACGCGCGACCGCGGCGGTGCGGGATGCCGCAGGAACGGATCGAGCACCACCTCGGTGGCCCCGGCGCGAGCCGCGGCGCGCGCGTCATCGAGATCGAAGACCTCGGCAAGCAGGCGGAACGCGGCCGCTCGCGCCTCGGTGGGCCCCGCCGTCGACGGCTCCGCACGCTCCAGCGGGAGCCGCACCGCGCCGGCGATGCGTGCGGCGCGGTCGGCGAGCACCGCCGCCTGCATCCAGTCGCGCCGCTGCCCCAGCTCTTCGGTGGCGCGTTGGCGCATGCGATTGAGTTCCGAGACCGGGAGGAAGAGTCCGGCCGACAGGCCCGAGGCGTCGAGGTCACCGAGCACGAAGGGCGTGTCGCCCAGCCGCCCGAACTGTTCGCGCAGTTGCACCGCATCGAGCGCGCGCTTGCTGGCGGGGACCAGCGTGGCGTCGGACCGTGGCGTGACGACCTCGCCGTCGGCGGTGACGACGGCCTTGAGCGGCGCGCCGGCCGCCCCGAAGACCCGCACGTCCAGACGCACGCGGCGTGCGCGTCCCTCGCCGGTCAGCGCCGCGAATGAGGCGCGCGCGCCGGCGAGCAACTGCGCGTCACTCGTGCGAAAGACCTTCCACCCCGGAACGACGCTCAGTCGCGTGGCGATCGCCTGACGCCAGATGCCGCCACGTTCGTGCACCGTGCGTGCCGCGGCGACGGCAAACCCGACGGAGTCGACGTGCCCGCCCTCGGGGGGCTCGAAGCCAAGGCCGTCTCCCACGGCGACCGGCGCGCGGACATCGACGACGAGTTCGCCGTCGGCGCACGCCACCACGACGCCAAGCTCGAGTCCGCGGTTGTCGGGCTGCGTGCGCGTGATGAACGCGCGCCCGGCGCGCCCGCCGTACATGCCGCCCGTGAAGCCGCGGCTGAAGATCTGCACGAGCGGACGCGTCTCCTCGAACTCGGGCGGCGCAACGTCGCCGCGCGCCACCCGATCGAGCCAGGTGCGGTATCCCCTGGTGACCGTCGCCACGTACTCGGGCTTCTTCTTGCGCCCCTCCACCTTGACGCAGACGATGCCCGCATCCGCGATCGCCGGCAGATGGTCGTACGCGCCGAGGTCCTTGGCCGAAATCAGGTAGCCGCGGTCCAGCGCCTGGCCGGTGTCCGCATCGAGGAGCGTGTAGTCCTTGCGACAGCTCTGCGCGCACGACCCGCGATTGGCGCTCCGCTCGGAGATCATGCCCGACATGAAGCACTGCCCGCTGTACGAAACGCACAGCGCCCCGTGCACGAAGGTCTCGAGGCCCAAGTCGGGGACCTCGGCGCGAATGGCCCGGATGTCGTCGAGCGTGTTCTCGCGCGCGAGCACGACGCGGCCGAGGCCAAGCCGGCGCATCACGCGCGCGCCGCTGGCATCGTGCACGGTCATCTGGGTGGACCCGTGGATTTCGAAGCCCGGGTACACGGCCTGGATGAGCCGGACGAGCCCGACATCCTGGACGATGGCGGCGTCGATGCCGCGGTCGATGCACTCGCCGAGGTATGCCAGGCAGTCTTCGAGTTCGGCGGGCTTCACCAGCGTATTGAGCGTCATGTAGACGCGCACGCCGTGCCCGTGCGCGATCCGGCAGGCGACACCCAGATCGTCGAGCGACAGTTGCGCCCCTTCATCGCGCGCGTTGAACCGGGACGCGCCGAGGTAGACCGAATTGGCCCCATTGGCGACGGCGGCGCGCACGGCGTCCACGCTCCCGGCGGGGGCGAGCAGTTCGGGGATGGGAGGCATGCCACAAAGATACATGATCGAGATTGAGGACTCGGCACCGCCGGCGTGCGGAACGTCGTCCGCGAGGCGCGCCTGCCCTGAAACCCCGCCCGGCCGCCGCGCGTAGAGTGGGCAACCGGAGGGGTATATGATCACGTTCGTCATTTCAATGGCCATCGTCGCGGTCGGCGCGATCATGGGATACGGGACCGCCCGGCGCTTTGTTCGCGACCGGCTGCGCTATGTCGACCGGGCGCACAAGCCCGCGATCCCCCTGATCGTCGGCGTGGTGGCGTTTCTGCTGGCCGTCCCCGTGGTCAACGTGATTTCCATACTCCCGCTCGTCAGCCTGGGCGTCCCCGCCGCGTTGGCGCTTGGCGCGAGCGTGGGGCTCGGCATGCGGGCCGGATCTCGCGACGTGCGCGCGGGGCGGTACGAGTTGCATGCGTGAGGGCAGACGGTGGACGGTGGACGGTGGACGGTGGACGGTGGACGGTGGACGGCGGAGACGATTGATGGCGAGTGACGGGCGCTGCTCACGCTCTCCGAGTGCCATCTCGCACAAAGCCCGGCGGCCTTTGGCCTGCCGGGCTTCATTCCTTTCCCAGAGTCGCGAGGGGCGCCTACGGCTTGTCGGGTCGCGGCTTGCGGCGGCGCAGCAGCAGGGCCACCGCAAGGCAGACGACCGCTGCGCGCCAGAGCATGGGTTCGTCAAACCGGATGCTCGCGCCGAACAGCACAAACCCGGCAAGGAGCAGCGCCACCTTGACGAGGTCGCGCGGCGTCATGGCCCGTGCGCGCTCGCGGCCGGCAATCCCGCGGTCCGCGCCTCGGCGTCGGGCACCTCGAGTTCCATGCGCAGCAACGCCGTCGAAAACACCTTCCCCTGCGCATCGGTCTTGAGCGACAGCGTGCCGCCGCCGTCGAGGGCCCCATGGAGCAGGAAGTTGAGCGCACGCAGATTGGGGAGTTCGTAGCGCTCGACGCCGCCCTCGATGATGCCGTCGAAGTGCCGCGCCACGCGTTCGCGCGTGAGGTGCGCAGCCAGCACCGGATACCATTCGGGACGCAACGCGATCACGCCCACGTTGGCGGTGTCGCCCTTGTCGCCCGACCGGGCGTGGGCGATGTCCACGAGCCGCACACGCATCAGCGCACCTCCACGTGCGTCTGCACGACGGACTTGTCGACCAGCGCCGGCCAGTACGCCACGATCTCCTCGACTTTGGGCCGCCCGCCCGCGAACCCGGTCACGCTGGGCGGGCCGTTGAGTACGAGCGGGATGATCTCGCGCGTGAACCGTTCCACCTGTTTGCGGTCCGCGCCGCGCACGCCGATGCGATACTGCACCTCGGGGGCGTGGCGCCCGGCGTCGCCGGCGAGCGGGCCGTGCGTCGCCGACGCGCCGACGAACTCGCTGAGCACCTTCTCGAACCTGAGACCGAGCCGGTCGAGCCGCTCCCGCAGCACGCGATCGGCGAGTTGCGCCTTCTCGAGCGCATCGGGCCACGCATAGACCAGCGACCCGACGGCCTTGTACCCTGACTTGTACGCGATGGAGACCTTGAGCTTGTCAGTGGCCGGCGAACCCGTGATGCCGAAAACGCGCACGCGGTCGGGGCCGGCATCCTCCAGGCGAATGGAGGTGAAATCGGCGACGACGTCGGGCGTGATGTACGCGTGCGGATCGCCCATTTCGTAGACGAGCTGCTCCGTGACCGTGGGCACGCTCACACGCCCGCCCGTGCCCGCGTGCTTGGTCACGACAAACGTCCCGTCGGCCGAGCCCTCGACGATCGGGTAACCGACATCGGCAAGCGCCGGAATGTTGCGCCAGTCGTGCAGGCAGTTGCCCCCGGAGCACTGCGCGCCGCACTCGATGATGTGCCCGGCGATGATGCCGGCGGCCAGCTTGTCCCATTCGGTGGCGCCCCAGCCGAACTCGTGCCGCAGCGGCGCCATGGTGAGCGCCGTGTCGGTGGACCGCCCGGTGATGACGACGTTGGCACCCCGTGCGAGCGCCTCGACGATGGGCACGGACCCGATGTAGGCGTTGGCCGCGATCACGCGGTCGCGTACCACCGACAGGGGCTCGCCCGTGTCCATGTTGCGCAGTTCGTGCCCTGCGGCAAGCAGTGCGTCGATGCGCGGCAGCAGGTTGTCGCCCGTGACGATGCCGATGCGCAACGCGCCGGCGCGCCCTGCGGCGACGGCCATCGCCTGCACCGCGTCCGCGCAGGCCTCGGGATTCACCCCCCCGGCATTCGCAATCACCTTGACGCCGCGCTCGGCCACCGCCGTCAGCACGCTCTCCATCGCGTCCACGAAATCACGGGCGTATCCCATGGCCGGGTCGCGTTCCTTCTGCTTCTGCAGAATGGACATCGTGACTTCGGCCAGATAGTCGAGCATCAGGTAATCCACCGGGCCGCCCTCGACCTGCCGGCGCGGCGCTTCGGGCCAGTCGCCCCAGAACCCCTGCCCGCCCGCCACCCGCACCGTCCTGCTCACAGGTCACCTCCCATCCGGCTCGGCAACACGAAGGGACCGAGATGCGGCCCGGGATTCTGCCAGGCGGCCCGAAGTGCGATGCCAAGCACGGTACGCGTGTCGTCGGGGTAGACCAGCGTGTCCACGAAGCCGCGCGCCGCCGCGTAGCGCGCGTCGAGCTGGCGCTCGTAATCGGCGCGCATCGCGTCCACGGCCTGCTGCAGTTCGTCGGACGGCGCGAACCCGGCCCGCCTGGCCTCGTCCAGCGACGGACCGTGCACCGCCTGCACCGCCGATTCGCCTTCCATTACCGCCATCCGGCCGGTGGGCCACGAGAAGATGAAGTCGGGATCGAAGCCTTGACCCGCCATCGCGTAGTAGCCCGCGCCCGACGCATGGTTGAGGGTGAGCACGATCTTCGGGACGCGGGTCGTCGCCATCGCCTCGACGAAGTGCGCGCCGGCGCGAATGATGCCCGAGTGCTCGGCATCCTTGCCCACCATGAAGCCCGAGACATCCTGCACGAAGAGCAGCGGGATGCCGTGGCGGTCGCAGCGCTGGATGAAGTACGCCACCTTCTCCGCGCTCTCGGTATAGATGATGCCGCCGAAGCGCGCGCCCTCGCCATGCGGCCCCTTGAGCAGTCCGCGCAGGTTGGCAATGACCCCCACCGGCGTGCCTTCGATGCGCGCGTCGCCGCAGATCATTTCGCGCGCGATGTCGGGCTGGAACTCGTCTAGCGCCCCGTCGTCGAGCAGGGTGCGCAGCACCGCGTGCATGTCGTACGGCATGCGGTGGTCGTTGGGGAGCAGCTCGTACAGGGTGGACGGGTCGGCGCCCGGCACCGCATCGGCGTCGTGCGGCGCCACGCGCTCCGGCGGGGCAAGGCGCGACACGAGATCGCGAATCTTCTGCACGCACGCGTCGTCGTCGTCCACCGCGTAGTGCGCCACCGCGGAGATGCTGGTGTGCGTACTCGCCCCGCCGAGCGTTTCGCCGTCGATCACGGCGCCGGTGGCGCCGCGCACCAAGTTCGGCCCGCCGAGGCCCATGAACGACGTGCCCTTGACCATGAGGATCACGTCGCTCAGCGCGGGCAGGTACGCCCCGCCGGCGATGCACGGCCCCATCACCGCCGCGATCTGCGGGATGTGGAGGAAGCGGCGCATCAGGGCGTTGTAATAGAAGATGCGCGCCGCGCCGTACTGCCCGGGAAAGACCCCGCCCTGGTACGGCAGGTTCACGCCGGCGGAATCGACCAGGTAGATGATGGGAAGGTGGCAGCGCATGGCGCACTCCTGCGCCCGCAGGATCTTGCCGATGGTCTCCGGCCACCACGAGCCCGCCTTCACCGTCGCATCGTTGGCAACCACCACGCAGGGACGGCCGTGGACTTGCACCAGTCCGGTGACCACTCCCGCGGCCGGCGCGTCGCCGTTGTACCGGTCGTAGGCGACAAGGAGGCCGAGTTCGACGAACGACGCGTCGGCGTCCTTGAGCCGCGCGATGCGCTCGCGCGCCGTCAACTTTCCCTGCTTGTGCTGGCGTTCGATCTTGTCGGGACCGCCGCCGAGGCGCAGGCGGTGCTCGAGCTCCTGCGCCGCCGCCCCGAGATCCGCCAGCCTGGTGTTCACGCGTCCATCGGCTGGCGGGCGACGAACCAGTCGCGGATGTAGGCGATCAACTCTGTGGTCGGCGTCCCGGGCCCGAAGAGTCGCCCCACGCCGAGCGCGGCGAGGCGGTCCATGTCCTCGCGGGGAATGATGCCGCCACCGGTGACGAGAATGTCGTCACGCCCCTGCTCGGCGAGCAGTTCGCGGACGCGGGGAAAGAGCGTCATGTGCGCGCCGGAGAGAATGGAGAGTCCGACGACGTCGACGTCTTCCTGCACGGCAGCGCTGGCGATCATCTCGGGCGTCTGGTGCAAGCCGGTATAAATGACTTCCATGCCCGCGTCGCGCAGCGCGGCGGCGACGACTTTGGCGCCGCGGTCGTGCCCGTCGAGGCCCGGCTTGGCAACAAGTACTCGGATGGGTCTGTCCATAGCGAGTGATATAAACCGCGACGACGCGTGGCGGCAATAGAAGCGGACGGCGGACGGCGGACGGCGGACGGCGGACGGCGGACGGCGGACGGCGGACGGCGGACGGCGGACGGCGGACGGCGGACGGCGGAGACGATTCGTACCCACGGACGGTTGCTCCCGTCGCGACGCGTGGTAGGGTGCGTGCCGTGGTGCCTCGCGTGGTGCCCGCGTGGTGCCCGCGTGGTGCATGACATCGTCCGGACAAGCGAATGCGCGCATAGGATAATTGCCGTCATGATTGTAGGGGATTTCACGGAGTCACGACTCGTGCAACGCCCCACTTACAACCGTCGCGCAAGTCGTATTATCCATCATCCCAGCAGTCGTAGGGGAAATACCGGGCAAGCATGCGTAGCTTTGCGTAGTCCGGAGACGACTGACATGGGTGTGTGCAATCCGTATTACACGCGACACTTTTCCGATTTTTCCCAAGGAGCATAGCGATGCGTTCGTTCTTCGTGCTGGGAATGCTGGCCACCGCGCTGTCGACGCGCGCCGCCGCGCAGGGTGCCGATGGCAAGGCGATTTATGAGGCGAACTGCAAGAAGTGCCATGGCGCGACGGGCGCTCCGTCGGCCCCGATGAAGAAGCTGAATCCGAAGCTCGAGGCGTTCGACGCCGCCTTCTTCGCCAAGCGTCCCGAGGCGGAGGTCGTGAAGCAGATCGCGGACGGGAAGGACAAGATGAAGCCGTTCAAGGACAAGCTGAAGGCCGACGAGATTGCCGCCGTGGCCAAGTACATCCGCACGCTCAAGCCGTAATCGCAGTTGCCCCCCGGGTCCCCCGATTGCCCCCCGCCCCCACCCGGTCAAACCTACCCTACCCAGTTGGACAGCCCGACATCGGGCACCGGAGGATTAGCAATGCACGGAATGCGATACCTGCGTTGGCTGGGCGCCGGCGTCACGGCAGTGACGCTCGCGCTCTTGCCGATGGCGGCAGGCGCGCAGAAAGTCGAGGCCGGTTATGCCGGCAGCGAAGCCTGCAAGGACTGCCATAAGGAGTACTACGCCCCGTTCGCGAAGACGAGCATGGGCCAGGCCATCATGGCCAAGCCGACGAGCGAGCACGCCAAGAAGGGGTGCGAGGCGTGCCACGGCACGGCCAAGGCGCACGCCGAGTCCGGCGGCGAGGACAAGAAGGGCCTGATCTCGTACAGCCGCAAGGACAAGACGCCGGTGGCCGCGCGCAACGCCGCCTGCCTGTCGTGCCACGAGAAGACGGCGCGCACGCTGTGGGCCGGCAGCACGCACGAGAGCCGCAACGTGGCCTGCACCGACTGCCACGCGGCGATGCACGCGGTCGCGGAAAAGGGCGGCATCAAGCAGCCCACGGTGCTCGCGACCTGCGGCAACTGCCACAAGGAGAAGCAGGCGGCGATGGGCAAGTACTCGCACATGCCGCTCGGCGAAGGCAAGATGGAGTGCACGAGCTGCCACAACCCGCACGGGTCGGCCAACGAGAAGCTGCTCCTCGCCAGTTCGGTCAACGAGACCTGCTTCGGCTGCCACGCGGAGAAGCGCGGGCCGTTCATGTGGGAACACCTGCCGGTGACCGAGAGCTGCGCCAACTGCCACGACTCGCACGGCAGCAACAAGCAGCGGATGCTGAAGCTGGCCCTGCCGCGCCTGTGCCAGCAGTGCCACAACACGCCGCACGGCCAGCCGGCCGCGCGTCCGTCCGACCAGCCGTCGGTGCGCTTCACGTACAACAAGGGCTGCGTCAACTGCCACTCGGTCATCCACGGCTCGAATCATCCCGCCGGCGCCTTCTTCACCCGCTGACGCCACCGACAGAGGAAATCAACCATGCGTCTCTATAGCATCACGACCGCGTGTGTCCTCGCCGGCGCGCTGACCTGGGGCGTTCCCGCCACGGGCCATGCGCAGGCGAAGAAGACGAGCGGCACCATTTCCGGCGCAGCCGAAGTCGGCGTGCGCACATTCACCACGGAACCGACGGCCGTCGACAAGGGCAAGTTCGAGGAATACCGGGCGCTTCCCGCCGGTGCCCTGCTCGAGCGCGCCCGGCTCACCTATACGCCGGCCGACAGCTTCGGCACGTATCAGCTGACGGCGCGCCGCCTCGGCCAGCTCGATCAGAGCCTCTGGCTGCAGGCCTCGCGTCCCGGCCTGTACGACTTCAACCTCCGCTGGGACAAGCTGCCGCACCTGTATTCGTCGACGGCGCGGTCGCCGGGCAACGAAGGGTTGGCCGCGCTGGGCTTCAACACGCTGCCCACGCCCCGTCCCGATTCGACCGCCTGGAAGAATGCCCCGTACATCGGCAACATCCGGACGATCTGGGATCCCATCAAGGCGTCGTTCGGCTTCACGCCGTCCGAGGCGCTCGACTTCTCGGCCGAGTATCTCCGCATCGGCAAGAAGGGCGGCCTGCCGAAGTCGATCAGCTTCAGCGGCTCGAGCGGCCCGCAGCGCGAGTACGTCTCGCCGATCGACGAGACGGTGAACAACCTCCGCGTCTCGCAGTCGTACGCCTCGGGCGCGCGCGCCACGGGCAGCCTGCTGTCGGGCGTCATCAAGAGCTACCAGGGCACGGTGTCGTACGAGTACTCGCGCTACACCAACGCGCTGACGTCGGTGATGGTGGACAACCCGGCCCTCAGCACGCCGCTGCTGGCGACGACGGGCCTCTACGGCACGAACACGGCGCGGGTGTCGCTGGCGCCGAGCAACGCGGCGCAGACGCTGTCGCTCGTCGGCGCCGTCATGCTGCCGTTCCGGACGCGCGTCACCGGCTCGGTGAACACGTCGACGCAGACGCAGAACGACGCGTTCCTGCCGCAGTACAACAACACGGCGCTGGCGGCGGATGCCAACGCCGGCCTGCTGGCGAACCTGCGTCCGAGCCTGGACGGCAAGGTGAAGCTGACCACGGTCAACGTGTCCGCGACCAGCCATCCGATCAGCCGGCTGACGCTGGGGGCGAAGTACCGCAACCACAGCTACAGCAACCAGACGGAAGAGGGACACATCCGGGCGATGGCGATCAGCGACCGCAGCATCGCGCTGGCCGACTCGCTGTACACGGAATGGGACCCCTACACGAAGGTCAACACGGACCTCACCGCGGCGTTCGAGCTGGCCCGCAACGCCTCGGTGGGCGTCGGGTACGCCGTGGAGGACTTCACGCGGGAGCCCGGCATCGGCCCCGTGGACGCGACGCGGGAGAAGGCCCCGCGCGTGAGTGTCGACTACAGCGGCCTGAGCTGGCTCTCGCTGCACGCCAGCTATGTCACGTCCGAGCGGCGGTTCACCGGCCTCTACCGCGAGGCGGCCACCGAGGTCACCGGCGACCGCCGGGCATTCGTGGCCGACCGCGACCGCACGCGCACGACCGTGATGGCGACGGTGACGCCGATCGACCAGGTCAACGTCGGTCTGTCGTTCCAGGCGGGCGACGACAAGTACCCGAATTCGCGCTTCGGCATGCAGAGCGACAAGAGCACGACGACGGGCGTGGATGTCGACTGGACGCCGGTGAGCCGCCTGAGCCTGGGCGTCGGGTATTCGAAGGAGAACGTCGACAACCTGTTCATCCACCGATATCGCGCCGGCACGGTGGGCTCGATCACGTACGACAACCCGAACTTCTACTTCAACAGCGCCAACACGGACGAGAACACCAGCACGTTCGCCAGCGTGAACGCGGTGCTCGTGCCCGACAAGCTGACGCTGCGCGCCAACATGTCGGTAATCGACGCGACGTTCCGTGAAGACAACATCAACACGGGCGGCGTGCCGTCGGTGGGCACGGCGGCGCAAAACCTCACAGCCACGGTCGAGAACTGGCCCGAAGTCTCTCAGAAGCTGACGCCGATCGCGGTGGCGTTCGAGTACAAGGTGAACTCCAATTGGGCGGTCACGCTCCGCTACAACTCGGAGACGTTCACGAACCACAATTGGCAGCAGGAAGCGCCGAAGTTCACCAGCACGACGGTGATCGGCGGCACGCCGACCACGACGTGGACGGGCGACCTGCCCGGCAACGTCGGAGCGACGGCCGGCACCAACACCGGGCAGTTCCACTTCCTGGGCAACAACTACCACGGCTACACGGCGCGCTACCTGACCTTTTCGGTCAGCTGGCACGCGGCGCAGCTGCCGCACGCGGCCGGACGCTCGACGTTCTAGCATGATCGCAGGCACGGCGGCGATGGGGGGTCTACCCATCGCCGTTCGTGCGTGCGTAATTTGTCCTCCCCGGTGGGGCCCCCCAGGACGCCCCACATCGCCAACCCTCCTTGCACGGGCCAGCACATGCGGCATGCGGGGCACTTCGCGCGGTTGTTCGCCCTCGTCGCCATCACGGTGGTGGGGTTCTTCTTCGTCCGCTCGAAGGTCGTACCGAAGGATTTCGGCGTGAAGGGCCATTTCCGCCTCTCGGCGATCGCCGACGAGGCGGCGCGCGAGCCGCGGCACATCGGCAGTTCCACCTGCGCCGATTGCCACGACGAGATCGCGACGGCGTGGCGCACGGGCAAGCACCACACGCCGCAGTGCGAGAACTGCCATGGCCCCGGGCTCATGCATACGAAGGTCATCGGCGAGGAACCGACCAAGGCCTATCCCGACAAGATGCTCGCGGTGTCGGCCCTGGCGATCAAGCGCCCGACCGGCCTCACCGAGTGCAAGTGGTGCCACCTGAAGACATTCGAACGGCCGAGCACGCTCAAGTCGATTACGAACGTCGAAGCGCACGTCGTGCAGCACCAGGGGACGTTCACGGCCGCGACGAAGTGCATCGACTGTCACAATCCGCACACGACGGTGGTTACCCCCGCGAAAAAGGTGATCCAGTGACCGGCCCCCTGACCCCCGACGACGTCTCCCGGCGCGCTTTCCTGGAGACGGTCGCGAAGACCGGCGGCACGAGCTTCCTGTTCGGCAGCCTGTTCGTGAACACCGCGCTGCTGCGCCTGCCGCAGGACGAAGCGAAGGCGAGCGCGAAGGCGCGCCGGGAGACCGAGATCGGCAAGGGCGTGATCTACGGCTTCGTGGTGGACACGACCAAGTGCATCGGCTGCGGCTCGTGCGTGCGGGCCTGCCGCGCCGAGAATGGCGTGCCCGACGGCTACAACCGGACATGGGTGGAGCAGTACACGTTCTATCCGGACGGCGAGGTGGTGGTCAATTCGCCCAATGGGGGCGAGAACGGCTTTGCCGAACCGCCGGCGCCGCGCAACGAGCCGACCGTGGTCGATCAGGCCCCCGTGCGCGGCTTCTTCGTGCCCAAGCTCTGCAACCACTGCATCGACACGCCCTGCATCCAGGTCTGTCCCGTGGGAGCGTCGTACAAGACCGACGAGGGCGTGGTGCTGGTGGACCACGAGCGTTGCGTCGGGTGCGCGTACTGCGTGCAGGCGTGTCCGTTCGGGTCGCGCTACCTCGATCCCGTGAAGCTGACGGCCGACAAGTGCACCTGGTGCTACCATCGCGTCACGAAGGGGCTGCTCCCGGCGTGCGTGGCCTCGTGCCCGGCCGAGGCGCGCATCTTCGGCAACGTGAGCGACCCGAGCAGCACGATCAGCCATATCCTGGCGACCAACCGCGTGCAGGTGCTCAAGTCGTACCTGGGCACGCGCCCGCGCACGCGCTACATCGGGCTCGACTCCGAGGTGATCTAGCTCATGCACCATTTCATCACCGAAGGGTACGTCCTGCCCAATCAGCAGCACATCTACTGGACGACGATGATCGTGCTGTACCCGTACATCACGGGCATCGTCGCCGGCGCATTCATCATCTCGTCCCTGCACCACGTGTTCGACAAGGACGAGCTGAAGCCGGTCAGCCGGTTCGCGATGGTCATGGCGTTCGCCTTCCTGCTGTTCGCCACGCTGCCGCTGCTGAACCACCTCGGTCATCCCGAGCGGGCGCTGAACATCATGTTCACGCCCAACGCGACGTCGGCGATGGCGGGGTTCGGGTTCATCTACTCGACCTACCTCTTCATCCTTGCCGTCGAGATCTGGCTGGTCTACCGTACCGACATCGTCCATTTGTACGAGCACACCAAGTACCCGGCGCTAAAGCCGGTCTACTGGGCGCTGGCCCTCGGCGTGCTGGACATCTCGGAAGAGGCCAAGAAGCTCGACCACAAGGTGATGATCTTCCTCGCCTCGATCGGCATCCCGGCGGCCTGCGGGCTGCACGGGTACGTCGGCTTCATCTTCGGGGCGATCAAGGCCAACCCGTGGTGGGCGAGCCCGCTGATGCCGGTGATCTTCCTGCTGAGCGCGATCGTGTCGGGCGTGGCGATGGTGCTGATCTGCTACCTGATCATCCAGTGGATCAACGGCCGCGAGATCGACGGGGCGTGCGTGCACGCGCTCATCGAGACGGCGTGGTATTTCCTCATCATCGACGTGACGCTGGAGCTGCTCGAGCTCATCAACCACGCCTACATGGCCAACGAGGACTGGGCGATCCTGAAGGAGCTCGTGGCGACCAAGCTCTTCATCAGCTTCTTCGTCATCCAGATCCTGCTCGGCTCGGTGCTGCCGTTCCTGGCGATGGGCACGGTGGTGGTGTTCAAGCAACGCGTGCCGGCCGCGGTGCGCAACGTCATCGGCGTGGTGTCGGGCGTCCTGCTGCTCGCACAGGTGGGCGCGATGCGCTGGAACGTGGTGATGGGCGGGCAGATGTTCAGCAAGAGCCTGCGCGGGTTCCTGAACTTCCAGGTGGACATCAACGGCCGCGAGGGACTGATCGCCGGCATCGTCATTTTCGCGATGCCGTTCGCGGTCATCTTCGTCTTCTCGCGCCTGCTGCCGCTGTGGGGCGCGGTCGACACGTTCCCCAAGGCCTGGATGAAGAAGCAGCCGCCGGAGCGCCAGCCGCTGCGCGGATGGTCGAAGTTCTCGTCGTAATCGCAGATCGTGTGACTACTTACCGGAGACGCTGGCATGGACAGCATTAGTGTGAATTACATCATCGCGGCCGCAGTCGTCATCGTCCTGCTGCGGCTGGGCGTGCGGATCGTGAAGCAGTACGAGGGGGGCGTGGTGCTGCGGCTCGGCCGGCTGGTCGGCGTCCGCACGCCCGGGCTCAACCTCATCATTCCGTTCGTCGACCGGATGTTCAAGATCGACACGCGCGTGATAACGCTGACCGTCGAGCCGCAGGAACTGATCACGCGCGACAACGTCACCATCAAGGTGGACGCCGTGGTCTACTTCGCGGTCATCGATCCGGCCAAGGCGCTCATCCAGGTGGAGAACTACGGCCGGGCGACGTCGCAGATCGCCCTGACCACGCTGCGGAGCGTCCTCGGTCAGTCCTCGCTTGACGAATTGCTCGGCGAGCGCGACCGGATCAACCAGAAGCTCGCGCAGATCATCGACGAGCACACGGAACCGTGGGGCGTGAAGGTGTCGGTGGTCGAGGTGAAGGACGTGCTGCTGCCGGAGGCGATGCAGCGCTCGATGGCGGCGCAGGCCGAGGCCGAGCGCGAGAAGCGCGCCAAGGTGATCCGCGCCGACGGCGAGTACCTGGCCGCCGAGACGCTGGGCAAGGCGGCCGCCATCATCCAGGCCAATCCGCCCGCGCTACAGCTGCGCTACCTGCAGACGCTGACCGAGATGACGAGCAGCGGCAACGCCACGATCATCCCCGTGACGATGGATCTGCTGGGCGGGCTCACCAAGGCGCTCGGCGGCAGCTCGCACTAGCCCGGCTGCTTGCACCAGGCCTGGTGTGCTGCACGGAAACGGGCCGGTCGCACGCCGCAGGGCGCGCGACCGGCCCGCGGCACATATTCCGATGGGCGCCGCGACAGCGGCAGATCGATCCGCACTCGAGCCCGCCCGTCCATGACACGCCACGCGCTTCGCCACGCGTTTCGCCACGCGCTTCGCCCCGTCCTCGCCACGCTGTCCGTGCTCACCGCCGCCTGCGGGTCCGGCGGCCCATCCCACGCCGCCGCGACGCTCGACGTGCGCGGCCCCTGGGCGCGCGCCGCCGATTCGGGCACCGTGACGGCGGTCTACCTCGCCATCCTCAATCACACCGCCGCGCCGGTAACGTTCGCGTCGGCGGCGTCGCCCCTGGCGGAGTCGGTGACGCTGCACGAGACGATGGCAATGAACGGCATGGTGCACATGATGCCGGTGGACACGGCGCCGGCAATCGCGCCCGGGGATTCGCTGGTCCTCGCCGAAGGGGGCAAGCACCTGATGGTGTCCGGGCTGCGGCGCGGGCTCGTCGCCGGCGACTCGCTGCCGCTGACGCTGACGTTCGCCGATGGGCGGACGGTGCCGGTGACGGCGGTGGTCAAGTCACCGTAGTCGCACCCGTGCGGTGATATTTGCTTGCGGCGGCTACGCCTCGCGGCGCGCCACGAGGAGCATTTCGCTCGACCGGCGCGAGAGCGGCCGGGGGGTAAAGCTGTCAAAGGCCTGCTCGACCACGAGCCCGGCCTGGCGCATCAGCTCGGCGAGCTGCGTGGGCGTGTACAGGCGGATGCGATGGGTGCGGTCCTCGTGGAGCTTCGGGCCGCGCCAGCAGGACTCGACGGTGAGAAAGCCGGAGAGCGGATCGAAGCTGCGCTCCTGGGCAACGAGCGTGCCGTCGGCGGTGGTCCACCAGTCGCGCGACACGAACTTGGCCATGACGCCGTCGCGGTCGCCGCCGTGCCAGAGGAGCACGCCTCCCGGCTTGAGGACGCGGGCGAATTCGGCCAGAACCCGCGTGTCGTCGCGCGGATCGGCGAAGAAGCCGAAGCTGGTGAACAGGTTCAACACGGCGTCGAAGCGTCCAGTCCAGCGCGCGGGGAGGCGCCGCATGTCGGCCGTGCGATAGCGGAGCAGGCGCCCAGTGCCGCGCGCGCGGGCGTTGGCCAGCAAGGGCGCCGAGAGATCGGCGGCATCGACGTCGAACCCGGCTTCGGCGAGGAGGTGCGCGTGGCGCCCCTGGCCGCACGGGCAGTCGAGCACCCGGGCGCCGGCCGGCAGTTCGAGCACATCGATCAGGCGCGCGACCTGGCGCCGATCCTCGACGAGGTCGAACATCGGCTCGTACTCACGCAGATAGCCGGCATCGAAGTAATTGCGCCACCAGTCGGAGACGGCAGACGGCGGACGGCGGACGGCCGATGCGCGCCGGCTCAAAAGAAGACCGGCTCGCGATACGCCCCGAACACGTCTTCGAGCGCGGCGCGGATTTCATAGAGCGTCGCGTAGGCCCGCGCGCAATCGAGAATGAACGGCACGACGTTGTCGGTGCCGCGGGCGGCCGTACGCAGGGCGTCGAGGTGGCGCTGCACCGCGGCGTTGTCGCGCGAGGCGCGCAGCTGGCCGAGGCGCGCCGCCTGCTGCGCCGACGCCGACTCGTCGATCTTGAGCAGCGGGATGGTGAGCGACTCCTCGGTGACGAACTCGTTGACGCCGACGACGATCTTGCGGCGCTGCTCGATTTCCCATTGCTGCCGCGCGGCGCTTTCGGCAATTCGTTTCTGGAACCATCCGTCCTCGAGGCCGCGCACGACCCCGCCCTGCTCGTGGATCTGCGCGAACAGCGCCTCGGCGTCGCGCTCGAGGTCGTCGGTGAGCTTCTCGACGTAGTACGAGCCGCCGAGCGGATCGATGACCGACGCGACGCCCGTCTCGAAGGCCATGATCTGCTGCGTGCGGAGGGCGACCTCGACGGCGTGCTCGGTGGGGAGGGCCAGCGTTTCGTCCATCGAGTTGGTGTGCAGCGACTGGGTACCGCCGAGCACCGCGGCGAGGCCCTGGTACGCAACGCGCACCACGTTGTTCATGGGCTGTTGCGCGGTGAGGGTGACGCCCGCGGTCTGCGAGTGGAAGCGCATGACCCAGCTGCGCGGGTTCCTGGCGCCATAGCGGTCGCGCAGGTGGCGGGCCCAGATGCGGCGCGCGGCGCGCAGCTTGGCCACTTCCTCGAAGAAATCGTTGTGGATGTCCCAGAAGAACGAGAGGCGCGGGGCGAAGTCGTCGACGTCGAGCCCGCGGGCGATGCCCCGTTCGACGTAGGTGAAGCCGTCGGCGAGCGTGAACGCCAGCTCCTGGGCCGCCGTCGCGCCCGCCTCGCGGATGTGGTAGCCGGAGATGGAGACCGTGTTCCACTGCGGCGCATGGCGGGCGCCCCAGTCGAAGCAGTCGACGATGAGGCGCAGCGCGGGCTCGATGGGAAAGCACCACGCATGCTGCGCCATGTACTCCTTGAGGATGTCGTTCTGGATGGTGCCGCGCAGCTTCTCGCTCGGCACCCCCTGCTTCTCGGCGGCGGCGATGTAGAAGCACCAGAGGATGATCGCCGGCCCGTTGATGGTCATCGACGTGGAGACCTGGTCGAGCGGAATGCCGTCGAACAGCGCTTCCATGTCGGCGAGCGAGCTGATGGCGACGCCGCACTTTCCCACCTCTCCCTCGGAGCGGGGATGGTCGGAGTCGTAGCCCATCAGCGTGGGGAAATCGAAGGCGACCGACAGGCCCGTGGTACCGCGCCCGAGGAGGAACTTGTAGCGCTGGTTGGTTTCGGCGGCCGACCCGAAGCCGGCGAACTGGCGCATGGTCCAGAGCTTGCCGCGATATCCCGTGGGATGGATGCCGCGCGTGAACGGGAACTCGCCCGGCACCTCGAACGCGGTGCCGGCCGAGCCTTCGAGGTCGAGCGCGGTGTACAGCGGCTCCAGCTCGCGGGCCGAGTTGGTCCAGGCGAGTTCGCGCGTGCCGCCGCGGTCGTAGCGCGCGCGCCAACGGGCCACTTCGGCGCGGAGCTGCTCCAGCTCCGCGCGCATGGCGTCCAGCGAATGCTCGAGGTCGGCGGGCGTGGTCATGCGGATTCTCCGGTCATCAGGGCGCCGCTCCGGCGGAGCAGCGCGTCAGCAACGGCGTACGGCGTGGTGCGCCCCGTCGCGAGGTCGGCCACCTGCGCGTCGATCCAGGCGGTAGTGGCCGGGTCGCTCCAGAGTCGGCAGGCGAGCCGCTGGAAGACGACGTCCTTGACTCGCTCGCGCAGCCGCGCCCGGCGACGCACGTCCAGTTCCCCGCTTCGTTCAAGATACCCGTAGTGCGCATCGAGTGCGGAGAGGAGCTCCGACAGGCCGTCACCGGTGATGCCGACCGAGCGCAGGACCGGCTGGGTCCAGCGCCTCTTGTCGTCCGCCTCGACGTGGGCATCATCGCCAGACGCCGAACCATGCGCCGAGCCATGCACCTCCGGCGTCGCCGGCGTCCCGAGCCGGCGCAAGTCGACGCCATGGTGCGCGGGGATGTTCTTGAGTGCGTGACCGCCGCGCAGGCCGAGCATCAGTTCGATGTCCATGCGCAGGCGGTCGGCACCGGGGCGATCGGCTTTGTTGACAACGAAGACGTCGGCGATCTCCATCAGGCCGGCCTTGAGCGTCTGAATGGAATCGCCGGCCTCGGGGACGAGCACGACGAGCGACGTGTCGGCGGTACGCGCGATATCGAGCTCGCTCTGCCCGACGCCGACCGTCTCGATGAGGATGCGGTCGAGTCCGAAGGCGTCGAGCACGTCGCAGACCTCGCGCGTGGTGCCGGCGAGTCCGCCCAGCGAACCGCGGGTGGCCATGGACCGGATGAAGACGCCCGGGTCGAGGGCGACCGCCTCCATCCGCACCCGATCGCCGAGCAGCGCGCCGCCGGAGAAGGGGGAGGTGGGATCCACGGCGACAATGCCGACGGTGAGGCCCTGCTCGCGCAGCAGGGCCGCGAGCCGCGTGGTCAGCGTGCTCTTCCCGGCGCCCGGCGGGCCGGTAATCCCGATGCGGCGCGCGCGGCCGACCCGGGAATGCATGGCGGCCAGCAGCAGGTCGGCGCCAGCGCGACCATTCTCGACCATCGAAACGACGCGGGCCAGCGCGGCCGGCCGGCCGGCCGAGAAGTCATCGAGCAGCCTGTGCAGGGCGTGCGGCGCGCCGGGAGGGAGTTCCATGGCGCTCACGCGTCCCCTCGGCGCGTGCCGGCATCGTGTTCGTCGTGAATGTCGCCCACCAGTTCCTCCACGAGATCCTCGAGCGTGGCGAGGCCGAGGGTGCGGCCCGCCGCATCACGGACGATTGCCAGGTGCCGCCGTTCACGGAGCATGATGCGCATGAGGTCGATGCAGGGGATCTCCGGCGCCGCGAAGGTGACGCGCCGGATGCGCGAGACCGGTGCGGCCGGCCGTTCGAGCACGTCGAACGAATGGATCACGCCGACGACGTGGTCGAGGTCGCCGTCGATGACCGGGATGCGCGAGTAGGTGGTGTCGGCCACGAGGCGCGCGATTTCGTCGCCCGGCCGCGACCGATCGACCGCGACGATGCGCTCGCGCGGCGTCATGACATTGCGCACCCGGGTGACCCCGAACTCCACGACGCCGCTGATGATGGCGCTTTCGTCGGCCTCGCCCACGCCCTCGAGTTCGCCGTCGCGCAACAGATCCTCGAGCGCCTCGCGCGGGTCGTCGGGCGCCTCGGGCGCGGGGCGCGCCAAAACGCGGGCCAGCCATTCGGCGAGCACCAGCACCGGCAAGGCGAGGACGCTCAGCGCGTGGAGCACGGGGAGCAGCACGGGGACGAGTTCGATGCCCCAGCGGCGCGCGATGGCCCGCGGCAGGGACTGACCCACGACCAGCAGCAGGAGCGCGGCGACGACCAGCGTGCGCGCGAGTTCGCCGCCCGACCGCGCCTGCATGGCGGCGACCACGCCGATGGCGAGCGTGAGCGCGGCGATGCCCGTCCCGGCGGCGAGGAGAAGCCGCGGTGGCCGCGCCAGGTAGACCTGCGCGGTGGCCGAGCCGGCCAGCTTGCGCTCCACCCAGTGTCGCAGCCAGATACGGCTGACGGTACGCACGGCGGTGGCGGCGGCGGTGAGCCACGCCACGAGGAGGACGAGGAGCAGGACGAGCGGGCTCAATCGCCCTCCGCACCGGTGTCGGGCACAAGGCGCTCGAAGTAGACGCGCTCGATCCGGCGGCCGCGCATGCGCTCGACGACGACGCGGAAGCCCTCGAACTCGACGTCTTCGCCCGGCTCGGGGACGCCGTCGAACAATTCGTAGGCGAGGCCGCCGACGGTGGTCACGTCGTCGCGACGGAAGTCGTGGCCGATCAGCACGGAGAGGACGTCGAGCGTCAGGTGGGCCGGCAACCAGAACTTGTCGTTCCCCTCGCGCTTGATCTGGTCCTCGTCCTCGGCGTCATTCTCGTCGCGGATGTCGCCGACGATGACCTCGAGCACGTCCTCGAGCGTGACGAGCCCCGCAATGCCGCCGAATTCGTCGACGACGAGAGCGATATGCCGGCGATTGAGACGGAAGTCGCGCAGCTGCGCGTCGACGGAATTGGTGACGGGAATGAACCACGCCGGGCGCAGCAGCGTGTGCCAGCCGCCGTTGGGCTCCCGGTCGTCGAGGACGGCGTGCAGCAGGTCCTTGGCGTGGAGAATGCCCTCGACCTCGTCGAGATCGTCGCCGTAGACGACCAGCCGCGACTGGCGCGCGCTGCGGACGCGCGCGACCACGTCGGCCCAGCGTGCGTCGCGTTCGACGCCGACGATGTCGACCCGCGGCACCATGATGTCCTTCACGCGCGTGTCGCCGAGCGCAAACACGCCCGACAGCAGGCGCTGGCCCGCGTCGCCGGCGTCGGCGTCGGCCACCTCGGCGGCGACCACTTCGCGGAATCGTTCGACGTCGGCATCGCGCGCATCGTGGCCGGGGCGCCTCGGCAAGAGGTGCAGCAGCACGCCGTCGCACCACGCGCCGATGGCGACGACCGGCTTGAACACCACCGACGCGAGGCGGGCCACCGGCGAGAGTCGGCGCAGCGCGCGCACGGCGAGCAGGTCGCCCAACGCGCGCGCGCCGCTCTCCGAGACGACGATGACCACGACAGCCGCGGCCAGCGACGCGACGACATGCACGGCGGGCTGCAGCGCGACAGCCAGGGCGGCGCCCGCACCGAGCTGGGCGAGGATGCGTCCAAACGCGAGCGCGCGATGCGTGGCCTCGCGCGTCGCCAGCAGCGCGCCGACGTCGCCGCTCACCGGCGCCTCGTCCTGGTCGATGGTGAGCAGGGCGCCGTCGGCGGCGGCGCACAGCGCCGCGCCGAGGACGCAGAGTCCGGCGAGCGCCGCGACGATCACGCCGGTCGCGCCAGGTGTCGGCGCACGCGCGCGAGCAGCCGTTCCTGGCGGCGCCACATGGGGGACGTCGTGCGCGCCGCATCCACCGGGTGGTCGTGGCCGAGGACGTGCAGCGTGCCGTGCACGACGAGCCGCAGCAGCTCCTCGCGCACGCCACAGCACGCGGCGCGCGCGTTGGCGGCGGCCACGCCGGGGCAGACGTAGATGTCGCCGACCACTCCGGCGCCGGGAACGGGAGCGAACCCGAAGGAGATCACGTCGGTGGCGCCCGTCAGCGCGAGATGGCGGCGATTGAGGCGCGCCATCGCCGAGGGCGAAAGCAGCGTGACCGACACCATGGCGTCGCGCACGCCCTCGGCGCGCAACACCAGGCGCACGCCGTCGGCGATGCGGTGGGTGGCGACGGGAGCGCGCACGCCATCGCAGGTCACGCCGACGCGCAGCGCGCCAGCCGCGGCTGGGCGGCGCACGGTCACTCGCCCGGTCCGGCGTCGGCGGCGTAGGCCTTCACGATCTCGCGCACCAGGCGATGGCGAATGACGTCGGCGTCGGTGAAGTAGTGGAACGCGATGCCGTCGATGCCGGGGAGGATGCGCTCCACCTGGGTGAGCCCGCTGTCGGCGCGGCTGGGCAGGTCGATCTGCGTCTTGTCGCCGGTGATCACGGCGCGCGAGTTCACGCCGAGGCGCGTGAGAAACATCTTCATCTGGGCGTTGGTGGCGTTCTGCGCCTCGTCGAGGATGACGAAGGCATCGCCCAGGGTGCGGCCACGCATGTAGGCGAGCGGCGCGATCTCGATGATGCGCGTCTCGAGCGCTCGCTGCATGCGCTCGGGAGGCATCATGTCCTCGAGCGCGTCGTAGAGCGGCCGGAGGTAGGGATCGACCTTCGCCTGCAGGTCGCCGGGCAGGAAGCCGAGCGATTCACCCGCCTCGACGGCCGGCCGGGCAAGGACGATGCGGCGGACGCGCTTGCGGGCGAGCATGTCGACGGCGGCGGCGACGGCGAGGTACGTCTTGCCCGTACCCGCCGGTCCGATGCCGACCACGATGTCATTCTCGAACAGCGCCCGCAGGTACTGCGCCTGCCCGATTGTCTTGGGCTGGATGATCTTGCGGACCCCGGGGAGCACGAGGCGTTCGGGCGCGCCGTCACCGTTCGCCGGCCCTTCCATGGAGAAGCGCAGGACGTCGTCGGCGTCGAACGCGGTGCGCTGGCGCGCCGCGTCGATCATGCGCTGGGCCACGCCCGCCGCCTTGTCGATGGCTTCGGCGGGCCCGCTGATGGCCAAGGCGTCGCCGCGCAGCGTCACGCGCACCGGGTAGATGCGCTGCAACTCGGCGAGGTTCGCGTCGGCGACGCCGGCGAGCAGCAGGAGGTCCGCCCCTTCGGTGGACAGGCGCCGCGTTTGCGCTTCGCCGGCGTCGGGCGCCGTGCCGCGCGCGGCCGTCTCCGTCACGTCCCCTCCACGGTGGACCGCAGGTGCAGTTCGCGCAGGTCGTCCGCCGGCACGCTCGACGGGGCATTCTCGAAGAGGGCCCGCGCGGCCGTCGTCTTGGGAAAGGCGATGACGTCGCGCAACGAGGCACCGTGCGACAACAGCATGGCGATGCGGTCGAACCCGAAGGCGATGCCGCCGTGCGGCGGCGCGCCGGCGCGCAGCCCCTCGAGCAGGAAGCCGAAGCGCCGTTCCTGCTCCGCCTCATCGCCGATGCCGAGCAGCGCGAACATGCGCGACTGCACGCGCGGGTCGGAGGTGCGAATGGAGCCGCCGCCGAGTTCGAGTCCGTTGAGCACGCAATCGTAGGCGAGTGCGCGCCAGCGCTCGGGGGCGTCGGGATGCGCGGCCATGTCATCGGGATGGGCCGCGGTGAACGGATGGTGGACGGCGGCGAGCGCGCCGGTGGCCGGATCCTTGTCGAACATCGGGAAATCGGTGATCCACACGAAGCGCCGCGCGTGCTCGTCGACGAGGCCGAGCCGTCGCGCGCATTCCTGGCGCACGCGGTCGAGCGCCGGATTGCTGACGCGATCGCCCGCCGCGACGAACAAGGCGAGGTCGCCGTCGGCGAGCGAGAGCGCCGCCTCGGTGTCGCTCGTGAGAAACTTGGCGACGGGACCGTCGAGCTTGCCGTCGGCCTTCTTGACGCGCAGCAGGCCCCCGGCGCCGGCACTCTTGGCGAGCGCCTCGAGTTCATCGACCTGCTTGCGGCTCCAGGCCGCGCCCCCGGGGACGCGAATACCGCGCACGCGGCCGCCGCCGTCGATGACGGTGCGCGTGACGCCAAAATCGAGCGGCGCGAACGCGGCGGTGAAATCGCGAATCTCGAGGTCGTAGCGCAAGTCGGGACGGTCGCACCCGTAGCGCTCCATGGCGTCGGCATACGACATGCGCGCGAACGGCGTGGGGACGTCGTGGCCGGCCTCGCGCCAGATGGCGACCATCAAGCCTTCGGACAGCGTCATGACGTCGTCGCGGCCGATGAACGAGGCCTCGATGTCGATCTGCGTGAACTCCGGCTGGCGGTCCTGGCGCAGGTCCTCGTCGCGGAAGCAGCGCGCGATCTGGAAATAGCGGTCGAAGCCGCAGCACATGAAGAGCTGCTTGTAGATCTGCGGCGACTGGGGCAGCGCGTAGAACTCGCCCGGATGCACGCGGCTGGGCACGAGATAGTCGCGCGCCCCCTCGGGCGTGGGCTTGGTGAGGATCGGCGTCTCGAGTTCGAGGAAGCCGCGCTCGCTGAGGAAGTGCCGCGTCACCTGCAGCAGGCGATGGCGCAGGATGAGGCTGGCCTGCAGTTCGGGACGACGCAGGTCGAGGTAGCGATGGCGCAGGCGCAGGTCTTCGGCGGGCAGCTTGTCGTTCTTGCCGCGGGCCACCGGGATGGCGGGGGTGACGGCGGGCCCGACGACGCGGATGGACGTCGCGCGCACTTCGATGTCGCCCGTGGCGAGGTCGGCGTTGCGCATGTTGGCCGGGCGCGGTTCCACGATGCCCTCGACCATCACGACCGACTCGACCCCGACGGCGGCCGCGTCGGCAATGGCCGTCGCGCTCGACCAATCGGGGTTGAAGCTCACCTGCACGAGACCGGCGCGGTCACGCAAGTCGATGAAGACGAGCCCCCCGAGGTTGCGCGCGCGGTGCACCCAGCCGCCCAGCGTGACGGAGGCGCCGGCATGCGCGGCGCGCAGTGCGCCGCACTGATGCGTGCGCTGCGACGTGGCGAAGACGTTCCCTTCGGTCAACGGTGCGACTCCTGGCGCCTCGGCGCCCAGACGGCGAAGACGACGAGGCCGACGATGGCCCCGGCGGCGTCCGCCAGTAGATCGCCCAGCCCCATGCTGCGGCTGGGAATGAAGTGCTGCTCGAACTCCGTGAATGCCCCGAACAGGATCACGACGGCGAGCAACAGCCACCAGCGGCGCGAGTGCCGCCCCAGCGCCCCCGCCGTCAGCGCTGCCTGCACCGCGAACAGCCCCGCGTGCACCAGCTTGTCGATGCCCATGGAGCTGAATTCCTTGGGCAGCAACGGGGGCGACGGCCACAACACCAGCACTTCGATAAGCACGGCCCATCCGATCACCCAACGCCAGCGCGCGCCCGTCACAGCGCATCCGCGCGCGCGAGCACCGCCGACACCTCGCCGGCATCCCGCGCCGACATGAGGTCCGACCGGAGCGCGGCGTTTCGCATGATGCGAGCCAGCCGCCCCAGCACCTTGACGTGCAGACCCGCGTCCGCTTCGGGCGTCACCACGAGGAAGCACGCGCGCACCGGCACGCCATCGGGAGCCGGGTAGTCCTCTACCCCCTCGACGATGCCGGCCGCCATGCGAATTCCGTCGATGGCGCCGGTGCAACCGTGCGGAACAGCGAGTCCATCGCCAATCGCCGTGCTCGCCACCGCTTCGCGCAGGAGCACACCCTGAAAGACCGTGTCCAGCGTGGCCGGAGCGGCATCGGGGAGCGCGAGTTCCACGAGTTCGCGGAACAGGGCGTGGCGTGAATGGCTTCCCAGCGGTACGCGAATCCGTTCCGGGGGAAGCAGTGCGGTGAGCAACCGATTCTCAGCAGGGGAGTAAACGGCGTAAATCTAACGGAGAAATGGACTTGGTGGTAGCGCGGAGGCGCTTGACCCTGCCAGGCGGCGCAGGTATCCTGCCCTGATGCGGCTACGCGCGCTTCTCATGGTGGTGGGCGTCCTGCTCCACGGGAGCAAACTCGGGGCGCAGTTGGTGCCCGGGCGGGATCTGCTCGAGTTCCCGCTCGGCGTGATTGCGGAGTCGCCCGCCATGGCCAATCCGTCGGGGTTCGGCCTGTGGAATCCGGCGAGCGTCGCCATTCCGGCAGGCAGTCGGGCGCGCCTGTCGGTGGGGAGCATGAGCGCCCCGGTGGACGTGGCGGTGTCGGCGCAGCTTGGCACCGTGGCGGGACGCTGGCGTGACGGAACGACGATCGCGCTCAGTCTCGTCAGCGCGTCGGTGGCCGATCTGCTGCGCACCGATTCGGACCCGCAGTCGCTCGGGGACGAGATTCCGTATCTCACCACGCTGCTCTCGGTCATCGCCGCGCGGCCGGTGGGACCGGTGACCCTTGGCGTCGCAATGCGCGTGCGCAACGGCCGGCTGGACACCGAATCGCGTCATGCCGTGTCGATGGACGTCGGCGTGATCACGCGAGGTCTCGGGCCCCGCGATGTCCGCCTCGCGGCGTCGACGTTTCTGGCGAGTCCGTTCTCGCACGACCACGAGCGGGCGGAGGCGCTGGCCGCCGCCGATGCCCGGCTGGTGGGACAGGATTCGCTGCGCACCAGCCGCATCGGGGTGAGCTACGTGCTGGCCGATGGCCTGTACCGTGAAGCGTACACCTACACGGGCGCGCGGTGGGGGCGCGTCGAGGGCCGGCTGGGGGTGGCGCACACGGAGGCGCACGGCCGCACGAATTGGCGCGCTCGCCTGGGCATCGCGTTGCATCATCGTGGATACGTCATTGGCGTCGCGCGCGAGGAGGGCGTGGACCGACTGGCGGCGACGTACCAGTTCACGCTGAGCTCGCTGCTCAAGTGAGCGTCCCCGACGAGCGCGTCAACCTGCTCGACCTGGCGCCGGTCGCCGCCGAGCAAGCGCTGCGCGAGTTCGCGACAGCACGCGGCGTGGGGGCGTATCGCGGCAGCCAGGCGGCGCGCCACCTGTGGTCGGCGCCGGCGACCGGTTTTGACGCGATGACCGACCTGCCGCTCGCGTTTCGCGCGGAACTCGCGGCGGCGTTCGCGTTGCCGCGCCTCGCACTCGCCGCGGAGCAGCGGTCGACCGACGGCACGCGCAAGTTTCTCTTTCGCCTGCACGACGGGCAGACCATCGAAACGGTGGCGATTCCCGACGGCGACCGGATGACGCTGTGCATCTCGTCGCAGGCGGGGTGCGCGCTGCAGTGCTCGTTTTGCGCCACGGGGCTGATGGGATTCTCCCGCAATCTCCTGCCGTCGGAGATCGCGGGCCAGGTGCGCGAACTCGCCCTGCTGGGCGAGCCGGTGGCGGCGACGAACGTGGTCTTCATGGGCATGGGCGAGCCGCTGATGAACTGGAAGGCGGTGCAGGTGGCGCTGACGATCCTCAACGATCCGAAGGGCGTCGGCATCGGCGCGCGGCACATCACGGTGTCGACCGTGGGCGTCCTGCCGGGCATCGAGGCGCTGGCGGCGCGCCCCGAGCAGTTTCGGCTGGCGATTTCGGTGCATGCGCCGAGCGATGAACTGCGGCGCCAGCTGATGCCGGTGAACATCAAGTTTCCCCTCGAACGGGTGATCGACGCGGCGGCCGCCTTCAGCCGGCGCGTGACGTTCGAGTACGTGATGCTCGGCGGCGTCAACGACCAGCCACAGCATGCCGCCGACCTCGCGGCGCTCGCGACGCGGTGCGGCGCGTTCGTGAATCTCATCCCGCTGCATCCGGGGGGCGCGGGCGCGTACACGCCGACGTCGGGCGCGGGGATCGCCCGCTTTGCGGCGGAAATCGCGCGGCACGGCGTCGCAGTGGCCGTGCGCAAGAGCCGCGGCACCGACATTGCCGCGGCGTGCGGCCAGCTACGGGTAGAGCGACTGCGGCGGCGGCCGCCACGACCGCCCGATCAGCACCGTGAGGTCGAGGAAGCGTAGCGAATCGGGTCGCGCCTCGACGCGCGCGCCGCCGACGGCCGCGGCGGCGAGGGCCGCCCACGCGGGGTGCCCCGACCGGTCGAGCACCAGCGAGCTGTCGCGGCGATCCTGCGCGGGCGCGGTGATGGTGCTCACCACGTCGAAGCCCTTGTCGCGCAGCCACGCCGTGGCCAACCGCCCGAGCCCGCGCGTCGCCGTCGCATTGACCACTTCGACCTTGATGCGCACCGTGTCGGAGACGACACGGGCCGGGCGCGCCGTGATGGCGGGATCGGCCGCGCCCGGCAACAGCGGGGCACCGCGATGAAAGCGCGCGCGAACGCTCGCCGCGGCGGCGAGTGCGAGCGCGAGCAGCAGCAGCGTCACGCGGCGATGGCGCCGCCGCCGTGCCGCGTCGACCCCGCCCGGCGGCGCCGCTAGCGGACCGAGTTCCATAGCTCGACCGTGCGGTCGAAGATCCGATTTCCCTCGCGCAGCGTCCATTCGAGGCGCATGCGCACCGCCTGCTGAAAGACGCCGTCGAAGTTGTGCGGCAGCTGCGCGGCGAGAAAGGCGCGGTCCGACCGCATGAAGCCGCGTCCGGGTTCGAGAAAATCGGCCATGAACAGGGCGCGCCCGGTGCGATCCCACTCGGGATGCCCCACCGTGTGCCAGCGCACGGCCTCGAGGACGGAACGCCGCACTTCTCCCTCGCGTTCGAGCTTCGCCGCGGCGGCCGGCCCGTGCAGAATGCCGTCCGGCAGGTCGGGGGCATCGATGATGGTGCGCAACACGGCGGGCGCGGCGTCGCGCAGCGCGTCGTGCCAGCGGCCGGCATCATGCCACGCCTGCGCCTCGGCGGGGTCGAGCCCCATGCGCCCGGCCCACTCATCGAGCAGCGCGGTGACACGCGCAATGTGGGCCCGACGCTTGTCGGTGACGACGGCCCACTCGGGGAGCACCATCGCGGTCATTGGACGCTCGCCAGCTTGCGGGCGAGGTCGCCAAGCGTCGCGGCCACGCCGCGCAGGCCATGGTGCAGACTCCACGACGGGTCGTACCACGCCACCGCGACGAGCACGACGGTGCCGGCGATCGGCACCAGCCGAGGCTGCAGGCGGAGGATGGCGCTCATGCCATGCGCTCGTCCAGCGCGGCGCGCAGTTGGCGGGCCAGCACGAGGGCGGCGTCTACCGACGCATCGGCCGCGCGCACGAGGGCACTCCCGACCACGATGCCGTCGGCATGCGCGCCGACGGCGCGCGCATGCTCGGGGCTCGAGATTCCGAAGCCGACGCAGATGGGGAGGGCGCAGACGCCGCGCAGCGCGGCGATGGTCTGCGGCAGGTCGGGCGGCAACTGGTCGCTGACGCCCGTGACGCCGAGTCGCGAGATCAGGTAGACGAATCCGCGGCCGTGGCGGGCGATCTCCGCCATGCGCAGCGGCGGCGTGGTCGGTGCGACGAGGCGCACGAAGTCGAGCGGCCCTTCCCCGAACCATGCCTCGCGCACGGGGTCGCACCCCACCGGGAGGTCGGTCACCAGCAGGCCGTGCACCCCGGCGTCGGCCGCGCGCTGCAGCACGCCCGGGCCGGCGGCCAGCAACGGGTTGAGATAGCTGAAGAGGACAACCGGAATACCGAGCCTGGCGCGGGCGACCAGTTCGAGCGCCGCGTCGAGATGCACGCCGTGCGCGAGCGCGGTCTGCGAGCTGGCCTGGATCACCGGGCCATCCGCCATCGGGTCGGAGAACGGCACGCCGACTTCCAGCACGTCGGCGCCGGCGGCCTCGAGGCCCTGCCAGAGCGCCACGCTGCGCTCCGGGTCGGGATGGCCGGCGGTGGCGTAACAGACGAGGGCGCGGCGTCCCTGGCCCCGGAGCGCGTCAAAGCGAGCAGTCAGCACGTGAGATCAGACGAAGTAGTCGCCGACGCGAATGCCGTAGCGGTCGGGGTCGGCGGTCTTGATGATGGTCCGGCGGTAGTCGCCGGACTCGGCGCGTTCGGTGAGATCGACCACCGTGCCCGGATACTGCACGTTGCCGAGGTCGTCGCTCACGATACGGACGAGCGGACGGGACAACATCTCCGGGTCGGCATTGGCCGCATGCACGATGGCCAGCTCGAACGTGTCGAGCACGACGAACGTCCCCACGGGGTAGATGCCGAGCAGGTTGATGAACGCCTTGACGATCACCGGGTCCATGCCGCGGCGCGGGTTGTCGCGCATCTCCTGCAGCACGGCGGACGGCGCCATCGGCGTGGTCTGGTACGAGCGCCGCGACGTCGCGGCATCGAAGCCGTCGGCGACGGCGACGATCTTGGAGTAGAACATCAGCTCCTTGGTGCGGAGGCTGCGCGGATACCCGGTCAGGTCGCGCTTCATGTGATGCTGGAAGGCGACGAGCATCGAGCGATACGGGACTTCCTGCTGGTCGCGCACCGAAAAGAGGGCGAGGACGCCGAGCCACGGATGGCCGGCGATCCGGCGCCACTCGTCGTCGGTGAGCACGTCCGCCTTGTTGATGACATCGACCGGCACGCGCGCCTTGCCGATGTCATGGAAGAGCGCGGCCATCCCGAGGTCGTAGAGCTGCAGGCGCGTGAGGGCCAGGCGCCGGCCCAGCGCGATGGAGAAAATGCAGACGTTCACCGAATGCGTGAACGTGTAGTCGTCGTAGTCGCGGATGGTCGTGAGCCCGACCAGCGAGGTCTCGTCGGCGAGGATCTGGTCGACGATGCCCTGCACCACGCGCTTGATCTTCTTGATGTTGGCGCTCTGGCCCATGCGGACGGAATTGATGACGTCCCTGGTGGCCGAGACCGACCGCGCGTAGGTGCGCTTGGCCTTCTCCTTGGCATCGACGTGCTGGCCGCCCTGGTCCTCGTCCGATTCGACGAGCGACGCGAGCTCGAACGCGGTGATGTCGGTGTCGGCGAGCCGCTGGAGCAGCGAGGCATACCGTTCCACGGCATCGCCCCCCTGCGGATTCATCAGGTAGCCGAGCAGCACGGTCCAGTCGCGCGCGGCCGGGGCGCGCAGGGTGCGCAGCGTGCCGATGCCATTCTGCCGGAACTGCGAGAGCAGCGCGCTGAAGCTCGAGTAATTGTCGAGGTCGAGGCGCAGCCGGGTGCTGTTGACGAAAATGAACTCGCCGGTCACCCGGAACTCGCACTCCTTCTCCCGGGTGAGGAGGTCGTTCGTGAGCTGCGACAGATCCTGCAGCGACTGCTGGACGACCGAGTTCTCGAACGGATAGAGGCGGAGGTTCCGCATCGCGCCGTAGAAGGCGAGGATGAACGCGCGGCTGGCCATCCGCACGTACGCCTCGCCCGACAGCTCGTGCGCGTTCTGCACGGCGCTCGACGGACGCCCGGCGGACGGGGGACGCGGCGGGGAAGTCACTGCGCGGCCCCCTTGATGGCGCGTCCGACCGCGTTGCGCACGATCACGTCCTTGTCGCCGTCGGCCCGATGCAGCGCCTCGCGCGCCGCGGCCGTGCCGATGCGTCCCAGCGCCACGGCGGCGCAGGCCCGCAGTTCCGGATCTTCCTTGCGCGCGAAGATCCCGCCCTTGGCGTTGAGAATGCCGTCGAGGAACGGGATGCCGCCGTCGCCGCATAGCGTCCCGTACAGCTCGAAGAACGCCAGCCGTTCGGTGCGGTCGGCCTCGCGCAGTTCCTTGCCCTTCACGGCAGCGTCCGCCTTCGGCAGCGCCGGGCGATACTGGCGCGACGCCAGCGACCGCGCTGCGAGGACGCGCACGTCGCGGTCGGCATCGACGAGGGCGTGTTCCATGGCCTGCAACGCGCCGGGCGACGCGATTTCCCCGAGTGCGGCCAGCGCCGCCAGCCGCAGGTCGCGGTCCTCCTCCTGCTCGACCACCCGGGCCATGGCGGGCACGCCGGCGGCTGTGCGCATGGCGCCGCACCGCCGGATCGCCTCGAAGGCGACATCGCGCGACGGATCGGCGATCAGCTTCACGAGCTCGGCGGTGGCCGACTCGGCGATGCGCGACGCGGCCCCCTCGAGCAGCGGACGGAGGCCGGCGTTCTGGGCGCGCGGCAGCCATCCGAAGATGGTGCTGAGCGCCGACGGGTGGAGCTGGCCGAACAGGTCGTTCAGATCGGCGGACGACGGTAGCACGGGCGCGGCATCCATCGCCTCGAGCAGTTGCGAGAGCGCCGCGGGTTCGCTGAGCCGCGCCGACAGCGAGGCGAGCCGCTCCTTCGTTTCCGGTTGCACGGCGCGCGCCCGTTCGAGAGTCAGCGACACCTCGCGCAGGAGGTACGCCACCGTGGCGAACTGTCCCGCCGACAGGAGGTGCAGCATGAGCGCCTCGACATCGGCCAGCACTTCGTCGCGCACAAGCGGGTCGAGCTGGAACTCGAAGATGTCGAGCAGCGAGTCGAGCACGGCGCGACGCAGGTCGGCGGCGTATTCGCGCCGCGTCTCGCGCCGCAGATACTCGACTTCCTTCTCGTCCAGGAAGTACAGCGTGGAATCGAAGTCTTCCATGCGCACGATGCCCGACGGCTTCTGGGTCTCGGAGGTGCCGCCCGACGCCCCCGAGTTGGCCTCGGCCTTGGCGTCGCGCACCGCCGCGGTCGGATCATCCGCGTCCCCGCCACTCGTCTTCGGCCAGCGTCCCGGTTCGGGGGACGCCTCGAGCGACTGCGTCGCCGTGCTGACCTCCACGTAGCGATACTGCAGCGTCGTGAATTCGTTCTCCCACAGCAGCGTGAGGAGGTCGTCCTCGTTGGGCAGCGCCCGCCGCACCTTGGGAATGATGTCGAGGAAATCGAGCAGTTCCTTCTGCTCGAATCCGCGCTGCAGCGTGAGTTCGCGCAACCCGTCCTTGAACAGCATCCACGGCAGCGAATCGGAGGCCTTCGTGGGTTCCTCGAACACCTTCTGGCCGTACCACTCGAGCGCCGTGTCGGTCACCATCAGCCGCACGGCGTCCACCTCTTCCCACAGCGGCACGAAAACGGCCCGGGCCTGCTCGAGCGACCGCACGTACGTGGGATTGTTGTGGCTATTGAGATAGAGCAGGTGCGCCCGCATGGTCTTGTCGAGCTGACGCAGCATCTCCGCGACGAGTTGCGGGGAAAACGGCGGCTCGAGACCCTCGGGTCCCTGGTCCGACACGGCGGCCGGCGTGACGGTCATCCGCTCAAGATAGGGGATTCGGGGTCCGGCGTCACGCGGAGCCGGTCAGCACGCCCATCATGCTCACCTGCGCCACGTCCTTGTCGCCGCGCCCGCTGACGCACAGCAGCACCGGCTCGTCGGCCGCCCACCGGCCGCGCTGCGACGCGATCCACGCCACGGCGTGCGCGCTCTCGAGCGCGGGAATGATGCCCTCGAGACGGCCCAGCAGGGCGAACCCCTCGAGCGCCTGCTCGTCCGTGACCGAGACGTAGGTCGCGCGCCCCGAGTCCTTGAGGTACGAGTGCTCGGGCCCGACGCCGGGATAGTCGAGCCCCGCGGAGACGGAGTGCGCGGGATACACCTGCCCGTGCTCGTCCTGCAGCAGGTAGCTCAGCGCGCCGTGCAGCACGCCCGGCGTGCCGCGCGTGAGGCTGGCGGAATGCGCGCCGCTGTCGAGCCCGCGCCCGGCCGCCTCGACGCCGACGAGTTCGACCGCCGCGTCGTCGACAAAGGCGTGGAAGATGCCCATCGCGTTCGACCCGCCGCCGACGCACGCCACGACGCTGCGCGGCAATCGCCCCGCGCGCTCGAGCATCTGGGCGCGCGCCTCGCGGCCGATGATCGCCTGGAAATCGCGCACCATGCGCGGATACGGCGCCGGTCCCACCACCGACCCGATGATGTAGTGAGACGTCGGGCAGGTGGTCACCCAGTCGCGAATGGCCTCGGTGGTGGCGTCCTTGAGGGTGCGCGTGCCCGCCGTGACCGGCACGACGGTGGCTCCCATGAGCCGCATGCGGTAGACGTTGAGCTCCTGCCGCCGCATGTCCTCCTCGCCCATGTACACCACGCATTCGAGGCCGAGGCGCGCGCAGACCGTCGCCGTGGCGACCCCATGCTGCCCGGCCCCCGTCTCGGCGATGATGCGCCGCTTCCCCATGCGGCGGGCCAGCAGCGCCTGCGCCAGCGCGCTGTTGATCTTGTGCGCGCCGGTGTGGTTGAGGTCCTCGCGCTTGAGCCAGACCGGCGCGCCGACGAGCGCGGAGAAGCGCGGGGCATCGCACAGCGTCGACGGCCGGCCGACGTAGTGCTGCAGCAGGCCGTTCAGTTCGGCGTGAAAGGCCGGGTCCGCCAGCGCCGCGTCGAGCGCCCGTTCGAGTTCATCGAGCGCCGGGACCAGCGTTTCGGGCACATACCGTCCACCGAACGCCCCGAAGCGCCCATCCGTTCCCGCATGCACAGCCATCTCACCGCCCTCCGCGCGCCGCCGCGACGGCGAAGGCGCGCATTTTCGCGTGATCCTTGATCCCGACCGCCTTCTCGACCCCTGAGGATACATCAACGACATCGGGCGCGACCAGCCCGACCGCCCGCTCGACATTCTCGGGCTTCAGCCCACCGGCGAGCACGAGGCGCGCGGGTCGGCCCACGCGGTCGAGCCTCGCGGCGAGCCGCTCCCAGTCGAGCGCGACGCCGGACCCGCCCAGTGTCCCGTCGACCCGCGCATCGATCACCACGGCATCGACGAGCGCCCCTGCGTCGCGCAGCACGTCGTCGGGTGACTCGCCCCGAAGACGCACCACGCGCCAGATCTCGCCGGAAAACGACCGGCGCAGCGCCTCGATGAGCGCGGCGTCCGACGCCCCGTGCAACTGCACCACGTCGAGCGCCGCCGAGTGCGCTGCGGCGGCGATGTCGCCGGCCGACTGCAGGCCGAAGACACCGACCCGGCGTGCCGGGCGCGCGCCATCGAGCACCGCACGCGCCGCCGGTGCGGCCAGCTGCCGTGGCCCGCCAGCGAAAACGACGCCGAGGTACGCCGCACCCAGCGCGGCGCCCTCGCGCGCATCCTCCGGCCGCGTCAGACCGCAGAACTTGACGTCAGCCACGCGCGATCCGCGTGACGCCGGTGAGTTGCCGCACCGCGTCGACCGGCGAGAGCGAGAGGGAGAGCGTCGACCCGACGAGCACCGCATCGGCCCCCAGCGACGCCGCGCGTCGGACGCCCTCGCCGTCGCGCACGCCGCTCTCGTAGACCGCAATGCGCTCCGGTGGCACCAGCCGGAGCAGGCGCTCGGACACCGCGTCGTCGATCGCGAGGGTCTCGAGGTTCCGGTTGTTCACGCCGATGACCCCGCCCGGCACGCCGAGGGCGCACTCGAGTTCGGCCTCGTCGCGCACCTCGAGCAGCACGTCGAGCCCCATCGAGCGCGCCGCGGCGGCGAGCGCGAAGAACCGATCGGCGCGATGCGCCCGCGCGATGAGCAGCACCGCGCTCGCACCGGCGGCCCGCGCCTCGAGCAACTGCACCTCGTCGACGATGAAATCCTTTCGCAACAGCGGGACCGGCACGGCGCGGCGCGCGGCGGCGATGTCGTCCAGCGCGCCGCCGAACTCGACGGGCTCGGTAAGAATCGACAGCGCCGCCGCACCCCCCGCGGCGTACTCGGCCGCGCGGACGCCGGCGTCGAGCGCGGCGTCGAGGATGCCCTTGCTCGGCGAGCGGCGCTTGATCTCGGCGATGATGGCGACGTCGCTGCGCCGGAGCGCGGCGGCGAACGGCACGGCCGGCTCGAGGACGGCCACCCGCGCCTCCAGCGCGCGTCGACCGAGCGCCGCGGCGGCCGCGCGCTCACGTGACCGCTCGGTCAGGCGTCCGAGCGGTCCGACGGGTGGCGTCCAGGCGCCCTGTTGCACTTCGGTCAATGTTCGGCTACCGTTACTTCGGGGTTTGTTCGCTCGTTGTATTGGGCAGCGACGACTGACAGCAACCATATACCGGGACCGCCGCCATGCCGCTCACCAAGCGTCAGCGCCAGATTCTCGATTACCTGCAGGGATATCAAGGGGACCACGGGTACGCCCCGAGCTTCGAGGAGATCGCCGCGCACTTCAACTATAACTCGCTGGCGACCGTCCACGAACACCTCACTAACCTCGAACGCAAGGGATACATCAAGCGGAGCTACAACGAGAGCCGCGCGATCGAAATCCTGCCCTCCGAGGCGTATCCCCAGTCGGTCGAGCTGCCGCTGCTTGGCGCGGTAGCGGCCGGCGTGGCGATCGAGCATGTGGCGAGCGGCGAGACGGTGTCGGTTCCCAACGATTTCGTGCGCCGTGGCGGGGCGCATTACGTGCTGCGGGTGCGCGGCAACTCGATGGTCGACGACCACATCACCGACGGCGACCTGGTGGTGGTCAACCAGCGGCAGACCGCCGACAACGGCGAGATGGTGATCGCGATGCTCAACGGGACGGCGGCGACGGTCAAGCGGTACTATCGGGAGCGCGACGGCCGCGTGCGACTGCAGCCCGCCAACGAACTGCTGGCGCCGATGTATTTCGACCGGACGGACGACATTCGCATCGAGGGGGTCGTCGTTGGGGTGCTGCGCAGGTTCTGACGGCGGCGGACGGCGGACGGCGGACGGCTCAGCTCTTGCTCGCCGCGCGGGCTGAGGCTGCGCGCAAGCGCTCGAGTGCCTCGCGGCCCACGCCGGCACGCAGCGCGTCGCGCGCCGTCGCGAGCGCCGCGGCGAAGTCGGGGGATCGACCCGACACGTAGATGGCGCCCGCGGCGTTGAGCGTGACGGCCGCTTCCGCTCCCGGTCGCCCGCGCCCGGCGAGCACATCTTCGACGATCCGCGCGTTGTCGGCGGGTTCCGCCCCGGCCAGATCCTCCGCCGGCACGGTCGGCACGCCGGAGCGCTCCGGGTCCACCGACCACGATCGCGCTTCGCCATCGACGAGTTCGAGCACCATGGTGCTGCCGAGGGGCGAGATCTCGTCCAGCCCCGGCGCGCCATGCACCACCAGGCTGTGCGTGGTGCCCAGCGCCTGCAGCGCGCCGCCGATGAGCGCGAGCCGGCGTGGATCGGCGACGCCGATGACCTGCCGGCCAGCGCGCGCCGGGTTGGCCAGCGGTCCGACCAGATTCATGACGGTCTGGACCGCGAGTTCGCGGCGCACCGGACCCACATGCCGCATGGCCGGGTGCATGGTGGGCGCAAACATGAAGACGATGCCCGCCTCGTCGAGCACGTCGCGCATGGCCTCGACGGGAATGTCGATGCGCACGCCGAGTGCCTCGAGCACATCGGCACTGCCGGATTTCGACGTGAACGAGCGGTTGCCGTGCTTGGCCACGCGCACGCCGGCGCCGGCGGCGAGCAGCGCCGCGGCGGTGGAGATGTTGAAGGTGGTCAGCGAGCCGCCGCCGGTGCCGCAGGTGTCGACCAGTTGCTCGGGGGCATCGGCGCGCAGTTCGGTCATCGCGTCGCGCAGCGCGGTGGCGACGCCGGCCAGCTCGTCGGGCGTCTCCCCCTTCACGCGCAGGCCCATGAGCAGGGCCGACACCTGCGCCGGGGTGCCGTCGCCGCGCATCACGACGCCGAACGCGCCGGCCGCCTCGGCGCGCGAGAGCGACTCGCCGGCGGCGAGACGGCGGATGGCGGCCAGCAATTCGTCGCTACTCATGGATGCGCCCCAGCAGTTGTTCCGGGAGTCGCGACTCGACCGCGATGAGCGAGATGACCAGCCCCAGCAACCGCACGCGCTCGACGTCTTCCTCGACGAAGAGTCCGCGTTGCGCCCGGTTCGTCAGATTGACCACACCCAGCAGTTCGCCGCGGACAATCAGGGGAAAGGAGATGAACGACCCCGTGGTGAGATACTCGTCGCGCAGCAGGGGCTGGGCCTGCGCGTCGGAGGCATCGACGACGAGCAGCGGCTTGCGCGTCAGTGCGACGCGTCCGGCGACGCCCTGCCCCACCGTGATGCGCGAGCCCTCGCGCACGTGCGGCGCGAGGCCGCGGGACGCGGCGAGGTAGAGGGTATCGGGCTCGGGCGCGCGGAGAAAGAGCGAGCACCGCAGCGCCTGCATGTCGTCGCCGACGAGCGCCAGCAAGCCCTCGGCCAGCTGCTTGGGGTCGACCTGTTCGGCGGCGATGCCGAGCACGCGATCGAGCAGATAGATGGTGCGCGTGCGCTGGCGCAGGCCTTCGCTCCGGCGATGCAGCTCGATGTGCGCCTGTTCGAGCTGCCCGACGGCCGCGGTGACCTGGTGTTCGAGCGCGCGCAGGCGCGACGCGCCGCGGCGCGACTCCTCGGCGGCGCGCACGACTTCGCGTTCGGCCTGGACCGCCTCTTCGGCGCCGCGCCGCTGCGCCGCGTCCCGCGCCTGCGAGAGCTGCTGCTCCAGCTGGGCGAGCCGCGCCACGTACTCGCCGTGCACGCGCTGCGTGACGTCCTCGAGGGTGCGCGCCGCCTCGGAGCGCGCCTCGCGTTCGGCGAACCGGTTGTGCGCGAGGTCGAACAGCCCCGCGAGCGCCGCGAAGCGCTCGGTGACGCGCGGGCCGAAGACGCGCCGCGGCTCGTAGAGCGCGAGCACCGCCGAGAGTTCCCCGTCGAAGCGGATGCCGCGCAGCGCCAGCTCCCCCGGTTCGCCGATCGCGGGCAGCCGCAGCATGCGTGCGAACGTGCCCGACTCCTCGCCGACGTCGTTGAAGGTGCCGCCGGCCTGCACGCGCTGCACCGTGTCGGCGGTGAACTGCCGCAGGGCGATGTCGAGCGGCACGCGCGTCACCTGTCCATGGTCCCAGGTGCGGCACTCGACGATGGCGCCGCCGCGCGCATTCACGGGGAGAAACGCGACGACGGCAGCGCGGTCGAGTTCGGCCAGCCCTTCGGCCAACGCGACGAACGCCGCATCCAGATCAGTGGCGGCGGCGAGTGCGTAGGACAGGGAAACGAGAGTGGACTCGGGCATGCCGCGGTGAGGCGTGAAGGACGTCGTGGCGCGGCGTCGTGACTCGGCGTCGTGGCCCGGAGAAGCCGGCACGGCCGCCAGCGGGAACGTGAGGTGTACGTCGTGTTCTGTCAATCGGTTGGGCGACAGATCTTTCCTTGATCGCGCGCGTGCGGCGGGCTATTTTCATCGCAATGGCGGGTCGCGCGCTCCAGCTCGTGTTGCACTACGACGGCACCGACTTCTCCGGGTGGCAGGTGCAACCGGAAGCGCGAACCGTGCAGGGTACCCTGGAATCGGTGCTGGCGCGCCTCTGTGGCGCGCCCGTGCGGGTGACGGGCGCCGGCCGGACGGACGCGGGCGTGCATGCCCGCGGCCAGGCGGCCGGAGTGGAAGTGCCGGCGCACTGGACGAGCGATCGCCTGAGGCATGTGCTCAATGCACGGCTTCCCGACGACGTCTTCGTGGCGGCGGTGCACGAGATGCAACCGGAGTTTCACGCGCGGTTCAGCGCGACCAGCCGGCGGTACAGCTATGCGGTGGGAATCGACGAGGCAGCCCGCTCGCCCTTTCGGCGGCGGTGGGAATGGCCCGTGCGACGACCCGTCGATGGCGACGCGCTGGCGTGGTGCGCGACCGCGTTGCTCGGGGAGCATCGGTTCTTCGGGTTCGCAGTTCGTGGCACGGCGCCGGTGGAGGACGACCATCGCTGCGAGATCCGTCTCGCGCGCTGGCGCGTGGTGCCCGGCGGCCTGGTTTTCGACGTCGAAGCCAACCGTTTCCTGCATCACATGGTGCGATTCCTCGTCGGCACGATGCTCGAGGTATCCACGCATCAGCGCCCGCGCGAGGACTTTGCCGCCTTGCTCGCCGCCGCAGTGAACGATGAGGTGTCGCCACCCGCTCCGGCCTGCGGTCTGTGCCTCGAGCAGGTCACCTATCCCGCCGCCCTGTACCTCCACGCCTGATGCGCATCTACCTCGCTTCCGTCGCCATTGATGACGCCCGCTGGGCGTTCGCCGCCGGCCTGATCGATGGCCTGGTGGCGACCCCGGCTGTCATCGCCTCGCAGCTTCCCAACGCCGACCCGCGCGAAATCGTGCAGGAGCTGTCGGCGGCGGTCCCGCTTCCCGTGATCGCGTCGGCGCGCGCGGTGAACCGCGACGAACTCTACCGGGGGGCGCGGGAACTCTCGCGCCTGGCCGAGCAGGTCATCGTCGCCATCCCGCTGGTCGAGGACGCGCTCCCGGCCATCAAGCGGCTGAGCGCCGATGGCGTGCGCGTGGCCGCGACGCTCGTGCACAACGCCGCGCAGGCGGTGCTTGCCGCCAAGGCGGGGGCGGCCATGGTGACCATCGCCGTCGATGCGACGGCGCACGTCGGCGACGACCCGACGCTCGCGATCGTCGAGTCGCGCGCGATCTTCGACCGGTTCGGTATCGAGTGCGACATCGTGGCGGCCGGGCCGTCGAGTGCGCGCGCGTTCACCGACGCCGTGACCGCCGGCGCCGACGGCGCGGTGGTCACCACCGAAGTGCTGAAGGCCCTGCTGCAGCACCCGCTCACCGACCGCGGCTTCGACCGATTCCTCGGCGAGATCAGCCGCCGGCCCAAGCCCCGCCGCCCACGATGACCATGCAGCGACTGACTCCGCTCTGTTTCGCGCTGCTGCTCGCGTGCGAGGGCGCCACGCCGTCCCATTCGGCGGCGCAGGGCGTGGCCCGGCGCGACGCCGCCAATACGCAGATCGCGCAGTCGCGCCGGTCGGCGATCACCGACGCCGTGGCGCGGGTCGCGCCGTCGGTGGTGACCGTGCAGACCGAGACGGTCTTCCGCACGCCCGTCGACCCCTTTGCCTTCTTTTTCGGCAACAACAGCCAGGGGGGCACGCAGAAGCGCTCGGGCATCGGCTCGGGGTTCATCGTGCAGAGCGGCGGCGTGATCGTGACCAACGCGCACGTGGTGGCCGGCGCATCCAATGTCAGCGTGGCGCTGCGCGACGGCACTACCTACCCCGCCAAGGTGCTGGGGATCGACGAGATGAACGACCTTGCCGTGCTCAAGATCGACGCCCGCAACCTGCCGACCGCGCCGCTCGGCGGCTCGCGCGACCTGCTCATCGGCGAATGGGCCATCGCGATCGGCAATCCGTACGGCTTCCTGCTCGGCAATTCGGAGCCGTCGGTGACGGCGGGCGTGATCAGCGCGACGGGACGGAACCTCGTCGGGCAGAGCGAAGGCCAGGGCGTCTACGTCGACATGATCCAGACCGACGCGTCGATCAATCCCGGCAACTCCGGCGGCCCGCTGGTCAATGCCGCCGGCGAAGTGATCGGCGTGAATAGCTCCATCTACACGCCGACCGGCGGCTCCATCGGACTCGGCTTCGCCATACCGATCGACCGTGCCAAGCGCGTCACCGAGGACCTGCTGGCGCACGGCACGGTGCGGCGGCCGTGGATCGGAGTCAAGATCGCGTTGCCTGAACAGAACAACCGCGACGCCCTGCGGGGCGGCGCGGTGATCCGCTCGGTGGCACCGGGCTCTCCCGCCGCGTCCGCCGGCCTGCAGGCGGGCGACGTGATCGTCCAGTCGCGCGACCGCGTGGTGCGCAACGCGTACGACTGGGAAGCCGAGCTGCTGGAGATGCGCGTCGGCGAAGAAGCGGAGGTGCGCATTCGGCACAACGGCCGCGAGCGCACGGTGTCGGTCCGCGTGGCCGACCTCCCGGAAGTGGCGGCGCAGAAGGTGGCCGTGCTCAAGGAGATCGAGCTGGTGACGCTGACCCCCGCCATCCGCGCCGAACGCGGCATCCGGTCGGGCCAGGGGGCGGTGGTCTACAAGGTGTCGGCGCGCGTCGCGGAGGAACTCGGGGTGCAGGCCGGCGACGTGATCGTGCAGGTGAACCGGTCGGCGGTGACCGATGCCCAACAGGCGGGGCGCCTGCTCGAATCGCTGACCGGCCGCGGGCCCATTCGCATGATCATCGAGCGCGGCGGCGCGCTGTATCCCATCGACTTCCAGATCCGATGACCGACCCGACGTCCTGGAGTTCCCCGCTTGCCGAACGCTACGCGTCGGCGGCCATGCTGCAGCTGTGGTCGCCGACGTCGCGCTACGGCCTATGGCGCCGGCTCTGGCTGGCGCTGGCGGAGGCCGAACGCGACCTCGGCGCCGATATTCCGGTCGCGGCGCTCGACCAGATGCGCGCGCACCTCGACGACATCGACTTCGCGGCGGTGGCCGCGTACGAGAAGCGCTTCCGGCACGACGTGATGGCGCACGTGCATGCCTTCGGCGACGCGGCACCGGCGGCGCGCGGCGTGATCCACTTCGGGGCGACGTCGGCGTTCGTCACCGACAACGCCGACCTGATCCTGATGCGGCGCGGGCTGGAGTTGCTGCGCGCTCGCGTCGTCGCGCTGCTGCGCACGCTCTCGGCGTTCGCCGAGCGGTGGAAGGACGAACCGGCGCTGGGCTACACGCACCTGCAGCCGGCGCAGCCGACCACGGTGGGCAAGCGCGCGACGCTCTGGATGCAGGATCTCGTGCTCGACCTCGCCGACATCGACCATCGCGCCGCGACCCTGCCGATGCGCGGGGTCAAGGGGACGACGGGGACGCAGGCGAGCTTTCTCTCGATCTTCGGCGGCGACCACGCGAAGGTGCGCGAGCTCGACCGCGCGGTGACGCGGACCATGGGGTTCGCGGCGTCGCTCCCCGTGACCGGCCAGACGTACACCCGCAAGCTCGACGCGCACGTAATGGACGTGCTGGCCGGCCTCGCGGCGAGTGCGGCCAAGTTCGCGGGCGACGTCCGCCTGCTGCAGGCGTTCGGGGAGATCGAGGAACCATTCGAACAGGAACAGATCGGCTCGTCGGCGATGGCGTACAAGCGCAACCCCATGCGGAGCGAGCGCATCAACGCGCTCAGCCGGTACGTGCTGTCGATCGTCCCCAACGCCAACCAGACGCACAGCGTGCAGCACTTCGAGCGCACGCTCGACGATTCGGCCAATCGCCGGTTGTCGGTGCCCGAGGCGTTTCTCGCGACCGATGCCCTGCTGATCCTGATGGAGAACGTGGCACGCGGGCTCGAGGTGCACCCGTCGCGGATCCGCCGCCGGCTCTCCGACGAACTGCCGTTCATGGCCACCGAGGAGCTGATCGTGCGCGCAGTAAAGGCCGGCGCCGACCGGCAGGCGGTGCACGAGGTGATTCGCGGGCACAGCATCGCAGCGGCCCGCGCGATGAAGGACGAGGGCGTGCCCAACGACCTGCTGCGCCGGCTCTCGGACGACCCGGCCTATCCGGTGGCGATCCACGATCTGCACCAGGCGCTCGACCCTGTGCGGTTCACCGGCCGCGCGGCGCAGCAGGTGACCGAGTTCCTCACCGAAGTGGTGCGGCCCCTGCTCGAGGCCGCCCGCGGCGTCGAGGCGAGCCGAGAAGAGGTGCGCGTATGAGCCCGACGATGGTGGGACAGACCGAGTTGCCGCTGCCCCGCATCCGGCGCGGCAAGGTGCGCGACGTCTATGCGGTGGGCGGCGACCAGGTGCTGCTGGTGGCGAGCGACCGGGTGAGCGCGTTCGACGTCGTGATGCGCGAGCTCGTGCCGTACAAGGGAGCGGTCCTGACGCAGATCACCGCGTGGTGGCTGCGGCAGTTCGCCGACGAGATCGCACATCACATGCTGACCGTCGACGTGAGCGAAATCATCGCCAACACCCCCGCACTCGCCCCCTTCGCCCAGCAGTTGCGCGGGCGCGCCATGCTGTGCGTCCGCACCGAGGTCTTTCCGATCGAGTGCGTGGTGCGCGGCTACATCAGCGGTTCGGCGTGGAAGGAGTACCAGGCCACCGGAACGCTGGCCGGCGAGGCGCTACCGGCCGGGCTCGTCGAGAGCGCGCCCTTTCCCCGGCCGGTCTTTTCGCCGGCGACCAAGGCCGAAGAAGGGCACGACGAGAACATCACGGTGGAGCAGATGCGCGGGATAATTGGCGCCGCCGACGCCTCGACGCTGGAGGCGCTCTCGCGCCGGCTCTACCAGCGCGGCCGCGACCTCGCCGCCGCGCGCGGCATCATCATCGCCGACACGAAGTTCGAATTCGGGCGCGCGGCGGACGGCCGCATCCTGCTGATCGACGAAGTGATGACGCCCGACAGCTCGCGCTTCTGGCCGGCCGATCGACACGAACCGGGCCGGACGCCGCCCAGCTTCGACAAGCAGCCGCTGCGCGACTGGCTCGACGCCGAGCGTCGCGCCGGCCGATGGGATGGCAATGCCCCGCCGCCCACGCTGCCCGAGGCGGTGGTGGCGGCCACCAGCGCGCGATACCTCGACGCCTTCCGCCGGATCACCGGCGCCGCGCTCGACACGAGCGCGCTGTCATGAAGTTCGCTCGGGAAGGCCGGCCATTCATGCAATACAGCGCCGCCGCGGCGCTCGCCGCGACCGGCGTCGCGCTGCTGCGCCCGTGGCCGTTTCTCATCGGACTGGCCGTCGTCTGCGTGCTGCTCGCCATCTGGGTGGCGTACTTCTTTCGGGATCCCGAGCGCCACGGCGCGCGCGGCCCGCGGCTGGCGATCGCGCCGGCCGACGGCCAGGTCGTGCAGATCATGGAAGTGGACGAACCCGCGTTCATGCATGGACGCGCCCTCAAGATCTCGATCTTCATGAACGTCTTCAGCGTCCACGTCAACCGGTATCCGGTGACGGGACGCGTGTCGTACACGCACTACAATCCCGGCAAGTTCCTCAACGCCGCTGCCGACAAGGCGTCGCTCGAGAACGAGATGTCGTCCGTCGGCATCGAGAGCGGCGCGCACCGCGTGCTCGTGCGCCAGATCGCCGGGCTCATCGCGCGGCGCATCGTCACGTACAGTCGCCCGGGCGACCAGGCGGACCAGGGCGAGCGATTCGGCCTCATCCGCTTCGGCTCGCGCGTCGATGTGTTCCTCCCGGCCACCAGCGCCCCCCGCGTGCGGGTGGGCGATCACACCGCCGCCGGCACCACCGTCATCGCGGAGCTTCCCTGATGCGACGCCCCACGCTGCCCCGCCCGTCGCTCGTGATGCTGCCGAACGGCCTCACGCTCGGCAGTCTCTTCTTCGGCATCTTCGCCATCGTCGCGGCCGCCCGCGGCGAGCACGTGCGCGCCGGCTGGTACATCATCATCGCCGCGTTCTGCGACATGTTCGACGGCCGCATCGCGCGCGCCACCCACACCGGCAGCCGGTTTGGCGAGGAACTCGATTCGCTGGTCGACGCCATCTCGTTCGGGGTTGCGCCGGCGCTGATGATGTATTTCGCCGAGCTGAACCACACGGGCTGGGACTGGATCTTCGTCTGGCTCTACGTGGCGTGCGCCGTGATGCGCCTCGCCCGGTTCAACATCGAGCAGGCCGGCAAGTCGAAGACCTTCTTCCAGGGGCTGCCGAGCCCGGCGGCCGGCGGCACGCTGGCCACGTACTACTGGTTCTCGCAGACGAACCTCTACCAGCAGACCGTCATCGGCGACCTGCCGTGGCAGTCGATCCTGCGCTTCCTGATGGTCGCGCTCGCCTTCCTGATGATCAGTTCGGTGCCGTACCCGGCCTGGCCGCGCTTCTCGTTCCGCAATTGGTACGGCGCGTTCGGCGTGCTCATGTTCATCGCGATCATCGTCGGCATGTTCCTGCTCCCCAAGCAGTTCTTCTTCCCGCTCGGCGTCGTCTACGTGACGTCGGGCCTCGTGATTGCGATCGTGCGCGGCCTGTTCGACATGTCCTCCCCGTTCGCGGAAGCGGACGAGGAGGCCCCGGGCGACGACGACACCGTCCCCGCGCTCGCCACCGTCGGCGGCGCGCCCCGGCGCCCCGACGATCACCCCCACCGCCGCCGTCGCCACCGCAATCGTGGCGAGCGCGGCGGTCCCGACCTGGATTCGCCCGAGGGCTCCGCGCCGTGATTCCCTTCCGCGTCAGCGTACACATCGTCCCGCGCAAGGGACTGCTCGATCCGCAGGGCAAGGCCGTGGCCGATGCCCTCCACACGCTCGGCTTCGGTGCGGTGCGCGACGTGCACGTCGGGCGACATCTCGTGATCGAGACGACGGCCGCCGACGCGGTGGCCGCCGAGGCGGCCGTGCGCGAGATGTGCGCGCGCCTGCTCGCCAATCCGGTCACCGAAGACTTCGCCATCGCCGGGGTGGCGGCCGCATGAAGTTCGGCGTCGTCAGCTTTCCGGGGTCCAACTGCGACGACGACGCCGTCTTCGCCGCCACCGAAACGCTCGGCCAGAGCGCCGTGAAGCTGTGGCACAAGGCGCACGACCTCGAGGGATGCGATGTCATCATGCTCCCGGGTGGCTTCAGCTATGGCGACTATCTGCGGGCCGGCGCCATCGCGCGCTTCTCGCCGATCATGCGCGAGGTCGCGGCGCACGCCGAGCGCGGCGGTCCCGTGATCGGCATCTGCAACGGCTTTCAGATCGCGTGCGAGGCCGGGTTGCTGCCCGGCGCGCTGATGCGCAACGCCGGGCTGCAGTTTCTCTCGATGCCGGTGACGATTCGCGTCGAGCAAGCCGGCACGCGCTGGACGTCGCTCTGCCGCGAAGGACAATGCCTCACCATGCCCATCGCGCACGGCGAGGGGCGGTACACGGTCGACGCCGCCACGCTCGAGCGGGTGGAGGGCGAAGGCCTGGTGGTCTTCCGCTACGTGGATGCCACCGGCGAAGCAACCGAGGCGGCCAACGTGAATGGATCGCTCGACAACATCGCCGGCGTGCGCAACACGGCCGGCAACGTGGTCGGACTCATGCCCCACCCCGAGCGGGCGCTCGATCCCCTGCTCGGTTCCGCTGACGGACGCGTGCTGTTCGAGTCCGTGCTGGCCGCCGTGCACGCCTGACCGGAGCTGCCCATGCGACGCCTCTTGCTCGTCTTCTCCCTCGCCGGCGCCGCGCCGCTGACGGCCCAGACCATGATCGATCCCGGCATGCCGAGGGCCCAGGTGATCGCGCGCCTCGGCGCCCCCGCGATCGAGCGCACCTCGGGTGACGCGACGTACCTCTTCTACCGGAACGGGTGCGAACGGACGTGCGGCATGAACGACCTGGTGCTGCTCGACAAGGGCGTCGTCGTCGATGCCGTCTTCCGCTCGGCGAAACGCCGGTTCTCCGGCGCCAGCTCGTCGCCGCGCATGATTCCGGCGGCCGAGGCGCGCACGGCGAGGCCCGCCACCCGGCCGGCCGGCGCCCCCGATGCCCCGATCACCATTGAATTGAAGGGCCGCAAGCCGGCGACGGACGCGGCTCCCAAACTTCCGCTTGAACACCCGTAGCCGGCCGCGCGCCGCATCACTGCCCATATGACCAACCGACCCGACCGCCCGAGCAGCGAAGTCAAGCTGTCGCGCAATGAGGACGAGTACTTCCTCAAGCTGGACGCCGAGCTGATCAAGGCGCACCGCGAACGCCTCGACGCCGAACGGCGCAAGGCCGAGCGGCAGCAGCATTTCATGAAGTGCCCGCGCTGCGGCGGCTCGCTAAAGGAGACACGGCATGGCCACGTCACCCTGGACGTCTGCACCGACTGCAAGGGAACGTGGCTCGATGCCGGCGAACTCGAGATGATCGAGCACGTCGAGGAATCGCACGTCGGTACGTTTCTGCACGACCTCCTCAAGGGCCTGCGCGACAAGTGACCGCGACTCCACGCCCGGGCGACCCCATCATCACCCCCGCGCTCGTCGCCGAGCACGGGCTGACCGCCGACGAGTTCGAGCGCTTGCGCGCCATGCTGGGCCGCGAGCCAACATTCACCGAACTCGGCATCATCTCCGCGCTGTGGAGCGAACACTGCTCCTACAAGCATTCGCGACCCGTGCTCAAGACGCTGCCCACCGAGGCGCCGTGGGTGCTGCAGGGTCCGGGCGAGAACGCCGGTGTGATCAGCATCGGCGACGGGCTGGCCGTCGCGTTCAAGATCGAGTCCCACAACCACCCGTCGGCGGTGGAACCGTATCAGGGGGCGGCGACGGGCGTCGGCGGCATCCTGCGCGACGTGTTCACCATGGGGGCGCGCCCGATCGCCATGCTCAACTCGCTGCGGTTCGGGTCGCTCGACACGCCGCGCGTGCGCTACCTCGTGGGCGGCGTCGTCAAGGGCATCGGCGACTACGGCAACTGCGTCGGCATTCCCACGGTGGCGGGCGACGTGATGTTCGACGCGATGTACGAGGGGAACCCGCTGGTCAACGCGATGTGCGTCGGCCTGCTGCGCGAGCAGGACCTCATGCGGGCCAAGGCCGAAGGCGTCGGCAACCCGATCATCGCCGTCGGCGCGCGCACCGGGCGCGACGGCATCCACGGCGCCTCGTTCGCCTCCGAAGACCTGAGCGCGGCAACCGAGGCCAAGCGCCCGCGCGTGCAGGTGGGCGACCCGTTCACCGAGAAGCTGCTGCTCGAGGCGTCGCTTGAACTCATCGGCAGCGGTCACATCGTCGCCATCCAGGACATGGGCGCCGCCGGCCTCACGTCGTCGTCGGCCGAAATGGCCGAGCGCGGCGAGGTGGGCGTGACCATCGACACGCTCAAGTGCCCGGTGCGCGAGACGGGCATGACGCCGTACGAGATCCTGCTCAGCGAGTCGCAGGAGCGCATGCTCGTCGTCGCGCTCCAGGGGCACGAGGACGAGGTCAAGAAGATCCTCGTCAAGTGGGACCTCACCGCCGAGGTGATCGGCGAAGTGATCGCCGAGCCGGTGTATCGCGTCACCGAAGGCGATCGCGTGGTGGCCGAGTTTCCCGGCACGCGGCTCGTCACCGACTGCCCGCAGTACCACCCCGAGGCTCGGGAGTCCGACGAAGCCGTGGCGCGCCGCGCGCGTGACGTGCATGCCGTGCCGGAAAAGCCCGAGGAGGCCGATCCGGCGTGGACGCTGGAGCGCCTGCTGGAATCGCCGACGATCGCCAGCAAGCGCTGGATCACGCGGCAGTACGACTCGACGGTGCGCACGAGCACGGTAATGGGCCCCGGCGACGGCGATGCCGCGGTGATCCGCGTGCGGGGCACTACCAAGGCGATCGCGGTCAAGACCGACTGCAACGGACGCTACGTCTACCTCGACCCGCGCGTCGGCGGACGCATCGCCGTGGCCGAGGCCGCGCGCAACGTGGCCTGCGTGGGGGCGCGGCCGAAGGCGATCACCAACTGTCTCAACTTCGGCAATCCGAAAAAGCCCGAGGTCTTCTTCCAGTTCCGCGAAGCCGTGTACGGCATGGGCGACGCCTGCCGCGCGCTCGGCACGCCGGTGACGGGCGGCAACGTGTCGCTGTACAACGAAAATCCGCAGGGCGCGATCTACCCCACGCCGGTCATCGGGATGGTGGGGCTCATCGACGACGTGCGGCACGTCACGCGCGCGCCGTTCACCCACGAGGGGCACGCCATCGTCCTGCTGGGCGACAACACCGCGGAACTGGGCGGCAGCGAGTACCTGGCGTGGATTCACGGCATCGTGGCCGGAGCGCCGCCGGCGTGCGACCTCGATGCCGAGAAGCGACTCATCGACGCGCTGCTGGCGGCCATCGGCGCCGGCAACGTGGCGTCGGCCCACGATTGCTCCGAGGGCGGGCTGGCAGTGGCGCTCGCGGAATGCTGCATCAGCCACGAACTGCGGCCGATGGGCGCGCAGGTGGATCTCTCGGCGTGGTCGGCGCTGCCGCGGCGGGCGTTGCTCTTTGGCGAGGCGCAGGGACGCGTGATCGTCTCCACGCCGCAGGCCGACGCGGTGCTGGCCGTCGCCCGGACGCATGGCGTGCCGGCCGCGGTCATCGGCACGGTGCGCCACGCCAGCGCGGGCCTCGTGATCGACGCGGGCCCGCGCACGGTGCGCGCCGAAACCGCTCGGCTCTCGGCGGCGTTCCATGGCGCGTTGCCGCGCGCCATGCAGCGCGCGGCCGCCGAGGTGGTGACGCAGGATCCCGCCCTTGCCGGAGGGTCGCGCTGATGTGCGGCATTTTCGGCATTTTCGGCGTGGACCGGGCGGCGTACATCACGCACCTCGGACTGTACTCGCTGCAGCATCGCGGGCAGGAGTCGGCCGGCATCGTGGCGGTCGACGACGACGGCACGGCCCAGACGGTGCGCAAGATGGGGCTGGTGTCGGACGGGTTCGACGACGACCGCATCGCCGCGCTCCCCGGCCGCACCGCCATTGGCCACACGCGCTACTCGACGGCCGGCTCGAGCACGATCGACAACGCACAGCCGGTGTTCGTGCGGTTCCGCGGCGGGCACATTGCCCTGGCGCACAACGGCAACCTCATCAACGCGGTCGAGCATCGCGAAGCGCTCGAAGCGGAAGGCTCCATCTTTGCCTCGTCGATGGACAGCGAGGTGATCGTCCACCGGATCGCGAAGTCGCGCGCGATCCAGCCCGAGGAGCAGCTGCGGGACGCGCTGGTCGGCCTCGAGGGAGCGTTTTCGCTGGTGGTGGTGATCGGGCATACCCTGCTCGCCGCCCGCGATCCGCACGGCTGGCGCCCGCTGGCCATGGGCCGTCTGGGAGACGCCGTGGTCTTCGCGTCGGAGACGTGCGCCCTCGACATCGTCGGCGCCACGTTCGTGCGCGACGTGGCGCCGGGCGAGATCATCGCCGTGGATGCGCAGGGCCTGCGTTCCCTGCAGACCCCGCCCTCCCCTGTCCTCCATCGTTGCGTGTTCGAGTACATCTACTTCGCGCGCCCCGACAGCCGCGTGTTCGGCGGCTCGGTGGATCGGGCGCGCCGCGCGCTCGGACGGCAGCTGGCGATCGAACAGCCGGCCCCCGGTGCCGAGATCGTCTTTGCGGTGCCCGACTCGTCCAACGCCGCGGCACTCGGGTACGCCGAACAGTCCGGCCTCCAGCTCGAGCATGCGCTGATCCGCAATCACTATGTGGGACGCACCTTCATTCAGCCGACGCAGGCGGGACGCGATGCCAAGGTGAAGGTGAAGTACAATGCCGTGCGCGAAGTGCTCGACGGGCGCAAGGTGGTGATGGTGGACGACTCGATCGTCCGCGGCACGACGACGCGCGGCCTCGTGGCGCTGCTGCGCGGCGCCGGCGCGCGCGAAGTGCACATGCGTGTCTCGTCGCCGCCCATCACGGGACCCTGCTACTACGGCATCGACACGCCGGAGCGCGAGCAGCTGATCGCGGCCAACATGACGGTGGACGAGATCGCGCGCGCCATCGGCGTCGACTCGCTCGGCTATCTCTCGCTCGACGGCATGCTCGCCGCCGTGCCCGGCGGCCCGGGCGGATTCTGCCACGCCTGCTTCTCCGGACAGTACCCCACGCAGGCTCCCATCGACATCAAACGGTACCGGGCGGGCGCGTAGCGCGCGCGGTCGACTTCCAGGAGAGGCGGTTCGGTGACCCAATCGGTCTTTTTCTTCGGTGATGGCCGCGCGGAAGGCACGCGCGAATGGAAGGACCTGCTCGGCGGCAAGGGCGCCAACCTCGCCGAGATGACGAACATCGGCATCCCCGTGCCGCCGGGCTTCACCATTTCCTGCCCGATGTGCGACGCGTATCTGCGCGACGGCCGCGCACCCGACGGACTGCGCGATGAAGTGGAGCGCGCCATCGGACGGCTCGAAGCGGCGAGTGGCCGACGCTTGGGCGACCCGGCCAATCCCCTGCTCGTGTCGGTGCGCAGCGGCGCGCGCGTGTCGATGCCGGGGATGATGGAAACCATTCTCAACCTCGGCCTCAGCGACGAGACCGTCGTCGGCCTCGCCAAGTTGAGCGGCAACCCGCGCTTCGCCTGGGATTCGTACCGCCGCTTCCTGCAGATGTACGGCGACGTCGTGCTCCATGCCCCGAGTCATCATTTCGAGGCGCTGCTCGCCGCCAAGCGCATGGTCGCCGGCGTCGAGACGGACGCCGAAGTGCCGGTGGAACTGCTGCAGGCCCTCGTCGTCGAGTACAAGGCGCTCGTCCGTTCGCATGTGGGGCACCAGTTCCCGATGGATCCACGCGAGCAGCTGTGGGGGGCGATCGAGGCCGTCTGGCGGTCGTGGATGATCAAGCGCGCGGTGGACTATCGCCGGCAGTACAACATCCACGAAGCGCCGGGCACGGCGGTGAACATCGTCGCCATGGTGTTCGGCAACCTCGGCCCGGACTCCGGCACCGGCGTGGCGTTCACGCGCGATCCGTCGACGGGAGCCAAGCGGTTCTACGGCGAGTTCCTGGTGAACGCGCAGGGCGAGGACGTCGTGGCCGGCATTCGCACGCCGCTGCCCATCGACCAGATGGCGGCGTCCTTTCCCGCCCCGCACGTCGAACTGATGCATGTGCAGGAGACGCTCGAGCGGCACTTCCGCGACATGCAGGACCTCGAGTTCACCGTCGAGCGCGGCAAGCTCTTCCTCTTGCAGACCCGCACGGGGAAGCGCACCGTGGGCGCCGCGGTGCGCATCGCGCGCGACATGGTGGCCGAGGGGCTCATCACGCGCACCGAGGCCGTGCAGCGCGTGGAGCCCAATCAGCTCGAGCAGCTGCTGCACCCGGTGATCGACACCAGCCAGGGGCATCGGCCGATTGCCACCGGCCTGCCGGCCAGCCCGGGCGCTGCCAGCGGCGTGGCGGTGTTCGACGCCGACGTGGCCGAGGCGCACGCCGCGCACGGCGACAAGGTGATCCTCGTGCGCGACGAGACCACCCCGGACGACTTTCACGGCATCGTCGCGTCGCGCGCGGTGCTCACGGCCCGTGGCGGCATGACGAGCCACGCCGCCGTGGTGGCGCGCGGCATGGGCAAGTGCGCCGTCGTCGGGTGCGGCGCCATCAAGGTCGATGCCACGCACCGCACGCTGACGGTGGGCGACACCGTCGTGCGCGAGGGCGAGTGGTTGACGCTCGACGGCGCGACCGGCGACGTCTTTGTGGGCGACATTCCCACGCAGCCCAGCGAAGTGATGCGCGTGATGCTGGGCGAACTGCCGCCCGACAACGCCCCCGTCTACCAGGCGTACGCGGAGATCCTCGGCTGGGCCGACGGCACGCGCCGTCTCAAGGTGCGCGCCAACGCCGATACGCCGCACGACGCCCAGCAGGCCCGGCGCTTTGGCGCCGAGGGCATCGGGCTGTGCCGCACCGAGCACATGTTCTTCGAGGGCGATCGCATCACGCCGATGCGCGAGATGATCGTGGCGCACGACGAAGCGGGGCGTCGGCGCGCCCTCGACAAGCTGCTGCCCATGCAGCGGGCCGACTTCGAGGGGATCTTCGAGGCGATGGACGGCCTCCCCGTGACCATCCGCCTGCTCGACCCGCCGCTGCACGAGTTCCTCCCGCACGGCGGCGAGGAGGCCAAGCTGCTGGCCCGCACGCTCGGCCTCAGCCGTCAGGAACTCACGCACATCGTCGAGTCGCTGCGGGAGACCAATCCCATGCTCGGCCATCGCGGCTGCCGGTTGGGCATCACCTACCCCGAGATCACCGAAATGCAGGCGCGGGCGATCTTCGAGGCCGCGGCAAACGTGACCAAGCGTGGCGTGCAGGTGCACCCCGAGGTCATGGTGCCGCTGGTCGCCACGTACCGCGAGTTCACGCACCAGCGCGCCATCATCGACCGTGCGGCGGTCGAGGTGGCAAAGGAAACCGGCGTGACCGTGCCGTACCTCACGGGAACGATGATCGAACTGCCGCGCGCGGCCCTCACGGCGGGCGAGATTGCGGGCGCGGGAGCACAGTTCTTCTCGTTCGGCACCAACGACCTCACGCAGACGACGCTCGGCCTCAGCCGTGACGACGCCGGCCGGTTCGTGCCGTTCTACGTCTCGGCCGGGGTCTTCCCCAACGACCCCTTCCAGGTGCTCGACGTGGACGGCGTGGGCAAGCTGATCACGCTCGCCGTGCGCGACGGGCGCGAGGCACGTGCCGACTTGAAGGTCGGCATCTGCGGCGAGCATGGCGGCGAGCCGCGCAGCATCGCGTTCTGCCACGAGCAGGGACTCGATTACGTGAGCTGCTCGCCCTTCCGCGTGCCCATCGCACGGCTGGCGGCCGCGCACGCGGCGCTGGCGACGTGAGGGCGCCGGCCGCGTCTACGGCTGCACCGCACACCCCTCGGCCTTGCCGCACGTCGGGTCGACGGGCGGGAGCTTGAGACGCCCCGCTTCCCGGTTGAACGCCGCCAGATCCGTCCGCCACACCTGCGCCAGCTTGTCGGTCTGCACTCTCAACTGCGCGGTCTGGAGCGCGAGAATCTCCGGAATGTTCGAAGTCGGACGGCCGTCTCCGGCACTCACCACACGCAGCAACGATGCCAGACGGTTGTTGATCCGGATCGGGAAGTTCAGTGGGTCCTGCCCGCTCTGGTTCTGCACCTGGTACACGTCGCCCTCGACAGCTGCCGCATGCGTCGTGAGGCGTTCGCCCGCGCCGGCGAGCGCCGCGTCGGGCGATCGCTTCAGCCGGTCGGCGACCTGCGACTTGACGTTGCGGATGTTGATGACCGCCTGATTGGCCTCGCTGACCTTGTCGCGGATTCGCAGCGCCAGGTCGAACTGCGCCTGCAGGTCGGCATCGGTAACGTCCGCGAACAGCGGGTTCCGTTTCACGGTAAGCGGCTGAATTTGCGTCGTGCCGTCGACCGTGAGCCGCACCTGGTACGTCCCCGGCGGCGCGGCCGGCCCGGCGGTGGTCGCGCCCCACAGGATCATGCCCGGGAACGTCGTCGCACCGGCATAGTTGAGATCCCACGTGAAGCGCTGCAGCCCCGCGATGCGCGGCGGCGGCGCGCTGAACCCGCCGGACCGCCGAGTGCCGGCCGGCGCCACGGGCGCCCCCGCGGTGTCCGGCGCGAACGTGCGAACGACGTTCCCCTTGGCATCGAGCAGGTCGATCACGACGCGTTGCGCCGCCGACTTGAGCCAGTAGTTGATGGTCGCGCCCATGCGCGACCGGTACGCCACCGGCGGCGCAAACAGGTGCGGCCTGGTCGACGACGCGATCGCCACGGTCACCTGTCGCAGCGGTGCGGCGTTGTCGAGTACCCAGAAACCGCGCCCGTGCGTCGCGATCACCAGCTCGTTCTCCTTCACCTGGAGGTCCGACACCGGCGTGTCGGGCATGTTGAGCCGCAGCGACGTCCACTGCACGCCATCGTCGTACGAGACGTACACGCCGTGCTGCGCCGCCGCGTACAGCAACCCCCGCCGCCAGGGGTCTTCGCGCACCGTGTGCACGTAGTCGTCGCCGCGAATGCCGTTGACGATCTTCGTCCACGTCCGGCCGAAGTCGGCGGTCTTGAAGATGTAGGGCGCCGTGTCGTCCATCAGCGGGCGGCGCACCGACACGTACGCCGCGCCCGCGTTGAACGCCGACGCGTCGATCTGGCTGACGCGGCCGAACGCCGGCATCTCCTTGGGCGTGACGTTCGTCCAGGTCGCGCCGCCGTCGCGCGTGACGTGCACGAGCCCGTCATCCGACCCCGTCCAGATGATGTTGGCGTCATGCTTGCCCGGCGCCAGAGCGAAGATCACCGCATAGACCTCGGGACCGTTCATGTCGCCGGTGATCGGGCCGCCGGAGTGACCCATCGTCTTCGGGTCGTGCCGCGTGAGATCGCCGCTCAACGCCTTCCACGTCTTGCCGCCGTCGGGCGTCATCCAGACGCGCTGCGACGACACGTAGAGCCGGCGCGGATCGGCCGGCGAGAAGACGATCGGATACGTCCACTGCCACCGTTCGCGGATCTCGCTCGACGATTCGCCGGAGTACATCCACGGATACGGATTGACCTCGCGCCCCTGGCCGAGACGCCGGTCGTACTTGTCGAGAAAGCCGCCGTTGTTCGTGCCCGCAAAGTAGAGGTCCGGATTCTTCGGGTCGGGCGCCATGTAGCCCGGCTCGCCGCCGCCGGCCGTATACCACACCTGCGGCGCGCGCCCCTCCGGCAACCCCTCGATCTGCCGACCGCGCGACGGACCGAGATTCCAGTTGAACGGAATGCAAAGCGTGCTGTTGTCCTGCTGCGACCCGCATAGGTGGTAGGGAATGTGCGCGGTCGTCGCGACCCGGTAGAACTGCTCGGTCGCGAAGTCCTGCGCGCTCCAGCGCTGGCCGCCGGTGGTCGTCACCGCACCGCCGCCATCGTTGCCGATCACGAGATGCTGCGCGTTGTCGGGGTCCACCCAGAGGTCGTGGAAATCGCCGTGCGTCCCGTTGCCGAACGACGTCATCGTCTTGCCCTGGTCGGTCGACCGGAACGCGCTGGTGTTGAGCATGTAGACGACGTCGGCATCCTTGGTGTCGGCCGCGACGTGGGTATAGTAGAACGCGCGCTGCCGCACATTGCGGTTGTCGGTCACCAGCGACCACGTGGCCCCCGCGTCGTCGCTCTTGAACAGCCCGCCGTTCGCGTTCTCCACCAGCGCGTACACGCGGTGCGCGTTCACCGGCGACACCGCCACGCCGATGCGCCCGATCAGCCCGACCGGCAGGCCCGGGTTGCGCGTGATCTCGGTCCATGTGTCGCCGCCGTCCGTGCTCTTGAACAGGCCGCTCCCCGCTCCGCCCGACGACATGGTGAACTCCGTGCGGTACGCCTGCCAGAGCGCCGCGTACAGCACGTCGGGGTTGGTGCGATCGATCGTGAGGTCGATGGCCGCCGTGGAGTCGTTGCGGAACAGCACGCGCCGCCACGTCCGGCCGCCGTCCGTCGTCTTGTAAACGCCGCGTTCGGCGTTGCTCGCCGAGTGCTTGCCGAACGCCGCGACGTAGAGGATGTCCGGATTGGTCGGATGGATGCGGATCTTCGCGATATTCTCCGACCGCTCGAAGCCGATGTGCGTCCAGGTCTTTCCGGCATCCGTCGACTTGTACACGCCGTCGCCGGCCATGATGTTGCCGCGGATGCACGTTTCGCCCATGCCGATGAAGACGAGGTCGGGATTGCTCTCCGACACGGCCACGGCGCCCACCGACGCCGAGCGCACCTGGCCGTCCGTCACCGGCGCCCATGTCTCGCCGCCGTCGGTGGTCTTCCACAGGCCGCCGCCGACCGCCCCGAAGTACGCCTCCTTCGGCCGCCCTCGCACGCCGCTCACGGCAATCGAGCGTCCCCCGCGATCGGGACCGACGTTGCGCCACTTGTAGGTGGCGAGCAGCGCGGAGTCGGGGCCGGCGGCCACGCCCGGCAGGCGCGCGTCGAGCGGGCGGTGGCCGAGTGCGCCGCCGGTGACCACGGCCATGACGGCCAGGACGGCCACGGCGGCCGCGCGGGTAAGTGAGCGACGAACACGGATCATGCGGGAGTCCTCCGGCAAGGGGCGGCGCGCACGACGACGCGAGACAACGGCCAATCGTCCGACAACGTTGGCGCGCGGTGCAGTGGCTGGCAACCGACGAGACGGGCGATTGCGGCATCGGCATTTCGGGACGCGCCGCCCCATGGTACCTTTGACGCGCACCGCCAACCGCGACCGGGAGTCTGCGTGCAATTCGACATCATCGCCCTCAACCTGCTGTACGCCGTCGCCGGCGTCGTGCTCATGTTCCTGAGCTACCGCGCCATCGACCGGCTGACGCCGGAAGTGAACTTCCCCGCCGAACTCAGCAAGGGCAACGTGGCCGTGGCCATCTTCGTGGCATCCATCTTCATTTCCATCGCCCTGATCATCGGGCGCGCGCTCAACTGAGCCTCGCCAGCATGCGCCGGTCGTTGAGCGCGCCACCGTGCGCCCCGCCGTACGCGCCCGGGCTCGCCGCACCAGTCGCGGCGCGGCTCTCGGCGCGGCTCACGGCTGCCGCGTTCGCGCTTGCGCTGTTCACGGCGGCGCTCGCGCCCGCGCTCGCGGCGCAGGCGACCCCGAACGCCACGTCCCGGCGGCTCGCCGAGCGCAATGCCGGCCGCTACGACGACACCTTCCGCCGCTACAGCAAGCGGTACTTCGGGGTCGGGTTCGACTGGCGCTACTTCAAGGCGCAGGGCATGGCCGAGAGTGGCCTCGACCCGAGCGCCACCAGCTGGGTGGGGGCGCGCGGCATCATGCAGCTGATGCCGACCACGTACCACGCCATCAGCTCGCGCCGCGCCGAGTTCGGCGCCATCGACGATCCCGAGTGGAACATCGCGGCCGGCATCATGCACGACCGTTACCTGTGGAAGCTCTGGGCCAAGTCGATCAGCGAACCGCAGCGCCCCGCCTTCATGTTCGGCAGCTACAACGCGGGCGAGGGCACCATCATGCGCGCCCGGTCCACGGCCCGCAGTGTCGTCGGCGCCGCCGAGGAGTGGTCGCACATCGAACAGGTGGCGCCCACCGTGCCGCGCTGGCGCTATCGCGAGACGCTCGATTACGTGCGCAAGATCGACCGGTATTACGCGGGGTTTGGCAGGCCGCGCTGAAGCCGTCGGGGGATGAATGCGCCGCTGCGCCTAGAATGCACTGAAGCGCCAGTCCGTTGTTGCGGTCGAGTCCTGCGCGCCCTTCACCATCTCCGCCACCCCAAACACGTCGCCGCCGAACTGGGAGCGGAGCCAACGCAACCGTTCGGACTTTTCCATCGCGTTCACGGCAGCGTAGCCTTCGGGACCGATCTGAACCGCAACACGAAGGTGATTTCTCCAAAGCGCGCCCATCCAGTCAGTCGCCGAACCAAGCACGATCACGCCCTCGTTTCTATTCCGCACTTTATGTTCGGCGACATAACGGTCGAAGGCGCTCACACGGTCGGGTGACCTGGTAAACGTCCCGAGGTGAGGCCTCACTGACAACGTTACGCTTCCGACAACAGCGCAAATGGCGATCGGCACTACGAACCGAGGAAGGGGACGGTGCGCCACGAACCGATCGGAGAACCACGGGCCAAGCAGGAGCAACAGCGCCATCGGAGCCAGAAGTCTGAGTTCCACGTGAACGGCGAGGAAGACCCCGACGCCCAGTGCTCCTGTCAGGCAGGCAGGCTCAAGTAGCCATCCGAACCACTCTGTGCGAGTCGCAGCGTGGGGCAAGCAAGTCCAGATGGCGAGAAACAGGATTATCAGAACCGGGCAGAACCACCGCATGACGTATTCACCGTTCGCGGCCCACGTCGCTCGCGCCCACGCGCCGGAGAACGCCGGACGCGACACCGCTGGAACACCGGTAGCCCATGTTTCGGGATCGGACCACGGAAGATACGTGCGGTCACTCGCCCGCATATCGTGGAATGAAATGCTCGACCCGTCTGGCAACCGCAGCGACGTCTTTTGAGCGTGCGGGCCCAGATCCGTGTCCGGAGTGCGCCGAGAAATATCGCCGAGGTACCACCGTGCGTTAAGTGGACCAACGCCGCCCATGGTGAGGTGACCGGCACGAGCACTGAGGGTCGCGACGAAGAGCCCACAGACGAGCCCGCACGTGCCCAGAGAAACCCATGGGATCTTACGCGGTTCTCCAGTCATGAGATGTCGCGCCGCCACTACCGCTGCGGAGATCACGAGCAAGGGCCAAGTGCTTGTCTTCACCAGGAAGGCCGCAGCTGCAATGGCACCGACGATGGCCTCGTCCGCCCGCGATCGCGTCGGCAGGGCCCGGAGGAACCACAAGAGGAGCACGCAGAGCAACAGGTCTGGCGTCAGCAACTGCTGCGACAGCCAGCGGAGGATCAACCACGCCGCGCCCCAGAACACCAGCCGCTGCGCGAATGCCGGAATCCGTCGCTTCACGATCGACAGAACAAGCAGGATGGCTGTCAACCCGAGCAACCCCTGCAGCACGTGACCGAAGAGCAGAACGAGCGGTCGATCATCACCCGCTATCCAAACGAACGGCGTCAGGAGAATCGAGAAGCCGGGAGACCAGTAGCCTTGGATGGCGTGCCCGAAGCGCCCGTGCGCGAACAGCTCCGCGTTTTCGAGGTACGCGACACCGTCAGGCGATATGGTGGCGCGGGCAAGGAACGCCCCCGCTCCGATGAGGAGGCATGCCAGAACACCGTCGACGAGCAGGAGAGGCTCACCCGATCTTGAGGTCAAGCGAGTGTGGACGCTGCTTCGCCCCTCTTCGCTCTTGCCCCTTCGCACTCGAGAAGATCGCATGGACGACAAGATAATGCGTGCGTTGAGCGTTGGTTGCAATCGTTCGTCGTCCCGACCCTTTCCGAAGCCGAAGCATCGGCATAATGTTGCTGGTCCGGTGTGCAAGTTGGATGCCTGTTCCCACCCGCAATCATGCCTGCCTTGCCCTCCAGGTTCCGTATTCGTCCGCACGTTGCGCTGTTCTTTGCCGCGCTCATCGCCGTTGGAGTCGCCGTCTTCCGCGACTATGGCATTGCGTGGGATGAGGTGCCTACACGCGAGTTCGGCTGGATGTATGTCGCGCATCAGGTGCCCGACATCTTCGCGCTGGACGCCCTGCGGGCGGCGAAGGGATTCGCATGGGAACGCCACGGTCCGCTCTTCGAAATCGGCCTGGCGACGATGGAACGCATCGCGGCGTTTTCCGATATTCGCACCGTCTTCCTCGCCCGGCATTTCGCGACATTCCTCGTATTCGTGTTGGCGGTCGCGCTGTTCTATGCATGGTGCAGACGACGCTTCGGGGTGGGGCTTTCGCTGTTCGCCGCAGCGACCCTCGTGCTGACGCCGACGTTGTTCGCACACGCGTTCTTCAATGCCAAGGACATCCCCTTCATGGCGCTGTTCATCGCCACGATGTACAGCCTGTGCGCATTGCTCGATCGGCCGACGTGGGGACGGACCATCGCCCTCGCCGTACTCACGTCCATGCTCGTGAGTACGCGCGTACTGGGCCTGCTGGCGGTCGGCTTCACCGTCGTGCTGTCGCTGATGCGCCACCGCAATCCCTCGATGGTGATCCGCCTGGCCGCGTATATCGTGCTGGTCGCGGTGCTGCTCCCGGTGTTCTGGCCTGTGCTGCGCATCGACTACGGGGGCGTCTTCTCACAGGCGGTGCTGAACGCAAGCAGCAACACGTTGAGCCCACGATCGGTCCTGCTCTGGGGAGCGGAACTCTCACCGCGAAAGCTGCCGTGGTACTACGTGCCATCGTGGATGCTCGTCACCATTCCTGTTCCCTACCTGCTGCTTTTTTCCGTCGGCGTGGTCGTGATGCTGCGCCGCTTCGCGTCGGGGTGGCGTACCTGGCTTCGCGCGCCGGACCAGGACGTGGTGGTGGCCTGTTGGTTTGCCGCGCCGCTCCTCATGACGATCGTGCTGCGTCCGGTCGTGTACGATGGCTGGCGCCACATGTTCTTCGTCTATCCGGCGCTGCTCTATGTCGGCGCGTTGGGGGCCGAGTGGATCTGGGCCTGGAGTGACCGGTGGCGCGCGGGGCTGTCGGTGCGCGCGCGCGCGGCCATCGCAACTGCGGCCGTGAGCGCCTGCTTGCTACCGTCGGCGAACTTCATGGCAACGAGCCATCCGTTCGAGCATCTCTATTTCAACCGCTTCGCGGGCGCCGACCTGGCGACGGCACGAACCAGGTTCGATTTCGACTTCTGGGGCCTCTCGTATCGGCCGATGCTTGAGCAGTTGTTGACTCTGGATCCGGCGCCGAAGCTCAAGGTGCGCGTCGAGAATTTCCCCGGCGTGGCCAACTCGCTCATGCTTGCGCCGAATGACCGCAGCCGGCTTCAGTTCGTGCGATCCATCAGCGAGGCAGACTACTACATCACGAACTTCCGCTTCCGCGACGACCCGAAGCCTCGGACGGGGGAACTCTACTCCCTTCGGCTGGGGACTGCGGTTGTCGCAACGTTGTACCGCGTGAGGAAGCCTTAGGACGCCACGCTTGGACTGAAAAGGGTCAAGAGCGGAAAACGATCCAGCGGCACCCTTTGCGGATGCGGCTGGATCGTCTTCGACGTCACTCAGGTGGAGGCGGAGGGAGTCGAACCCTCGTCTTGCACAGGATCATCCACAGCGTCTACGTGCGTAGCCCACCGATTGATGTTTCCGGCGGCTGGGTGGTGAGCGCCCGACCGACGGATGAGCCCTCTAGAGCTTCGCGCGACCGCCGAAGGCGTACGGCCGCACTATCCCGGATTTGCGATACCCGTCCAGCCGCCCCGGGAGGGCTGCCAGTCGGGCACTGCTGGGGTAAAGCCTAAGCTTTACGCAGCAAGAGCGAAGTTGTTGTTCGCAGGTAACGTTTCCCAGGCGGATTTACGAGGAACCCGAGGACCTCGGCACGCAGCCACAGAGCCACCTACACAATCGAAACCAGGTCGCCCCCTGAACTACAGACTGAAATATAGCGCCATTACTGCCGATTGAGTCATGGACTCAGGATCTCGATAGAGGACAACGACTTAGGATCGCGAATCGCGATCCGAGGTCGCCATCCTCAATCGCATTCCTGCGTCCAGATCCTAATTCGACTGCGCGGCGACCCTGTTCCGCCCCCCACGCTTCGCCGCGTACAGCTGCTCGTCCGCCCGCTTGAACAGCGTCCCCTTCGACTCGCCGCCACTGATGTAGGTTGCCACCCCGGCACTCATCGTCACGCGGATCGTGACCCCCGCGTGCGCCACCGCCATCATCTCGATGCGCTGGCGCAGCCGCTCGGACAGCTCCGCTGCGCCGTCCCAGGACGTCTGCGGCAAGATGAGCGCCAGCTCCTCGCCCCCGAGCCGCGCGCAGACATCCACCGTGCGCACGCCATCGCGCAACACGGCGGCGACCCGTTGCAGCACCACGTCACCGGCATCGTGGCCAAACGTGTCGTTCACCTTCTTGAAGAAATCGATGTCGCAGATCACCAGCGCGCACGAGCCGCCAAAGCGGTCGGTCTCATTGAGCACGCGCTCCAGCTGTTCGTCGAAGTGGCGGCGGTTCCACAACCCGGTGAGAGCGTCGGTGCGCGACCGCAGGCTCGACTCCGCCAGCTCCCACGCCGCTTCGAGCGCGTTCACCGCCAGCGCCGACAGCACGCTGCCGTTGCGGATCTCGAGCGCACGCAGCACCCCCGGCCGCGACGCCCCCACCACGAGCGCCCCGATGGCGTGCGAACCACGCATCAGCGGCAGTACCGCCATCGAACCGGCCACCACGCCGCCGTCGTCCTCGCGCAGCAGTCCGCCCCGCTCGGCGAAGAAGCGGGCGTCTTCCCAGAACGCGGCGCTCCCCTCCTCGCAGGCCGCGCCCGCCACCGAGGCGGCGCTCACCGGCCCCTCGCGCAACACCGCCGGCGTCCGATCGCTGCACGCTTCCACGCGTCCCGCACGCTGCGTGCTGTCCCAGCGCAGCAGAAGCGCAAATTCGCCCCCCGTCACCTCGACCGCGTAATCGCAGAGCGCGCGCTCCAGCGCGTCGGGTTCATGCGTGCGTTGCAGGTCGCGCGCGATGCGCAGCAGCGCACGGGTGAAACGGCTCTGCCGCGCCACTTCGTTGCGCGTCGAAAAAAGACTCACCAGCCGCCCCACCTGGGCCGCGTGGCGCGGCAGCCAGTCGCGCATCGCATCGCGCGGCGTGCAAAACCGATCGTCCGTCGTCAGCACGATCGCCCCCGCGTTCTCCCCCGACGCATAGCGCACCGGGCAGATGCCGACGCGCGGCTCGCCATCGCGGCGCTCGAAGCCCACCATCTGTTCGGCCGCCGACCAGCGCACCAGCGCGCGCTCCGCCGCCGTGCCCCACGTCGCGGCGACCGGCAGTCCACCGTCCCCCGACCACGCGACGATCTCCAGTGCCGACGCCTCGCCCCCGGGGTGCCGCCATAGCGTCACCTCGTTCGCACCGTGCTGGCGCGCCACATCCAGCAGATACGGGCGCAGCTCCTCCGCCAGTTCCCGCGCGTCGCGTTCGGCCAGTATCGCCAGATCGTCGCCACGCAGTACCTGCACCGGATTCAGGCTCGGCAGCGGCACCGCGGGCAGGGCGACGAGCACGGAGTGGCGCCGGCCCGCAAGCCACAGCCCGCCCAACAGACCGGCCGCGCATCCCGTCAGGAACAGCGCGAGCGCGGCGGTCACTCCCCGCTTCCCATCTCGAGAATGCGCGCCGCGGCCACCGCCGCGCCAAACCCGTTGTCGATGTTGCACACCACGATGCCTGCCGCGCACGAATTGAGCATCGTGAGCAGCGCGGCCAGTCCGCCGAAGCTCGCGCCGTACCCCACGCTCGTCGGCACCGCGATGACCGGCACGCGCACCAGACCGCCGACAACCGACGGGAGCGCCCCGTCCATGCCCGCCACGACCACGATCACGCGCGCCGAACGCAGGGTCTCCTGCTGGGCCAGCACGCGGTGAATGCCGGCCACTCCCACGTCGGCCACGCGCCGCGCCGTGTGCCCGAGCGCGCGCAACGTCGCGATACACTCCTGGGCCACCGGCAGGTCGCCCGTGCCAGCCGTGACCACGAGCACACCCGACTCGGCGCACGCCGCGGCCTCCGGGCGACGCAGCAGCACGGTGCGGCCGAGCGTGTCCACCTCGGCATCCGCATAAGCCTCCGCCAGTGCCGCGCGAATCGCGTCATCCGCCCGGGTCACCAGAAAGCCGTCACCGCGCGCCGCGAGCCCCGCACAGATCTGTAGCGCCTGCGCCGGCGTCTTTCCCTCGCCGAATACGACCTCGGGATATCCTTGGCGCAACGCACGATGATGGTCGATCTGCGCAAACGACAGGTCTTCCACCGGTGACGCATCCAGCTGCGCGAGCGCTTCGTCGATCGTGCGACGGCCCGCCGCCACCTCGGCGAGCAGCGCCCGCACACGGTCGCGCATCATGCGGCCGGCTCCACCGCGATCATGGTATAGTCGTGAAAGATCCCCTGCACTTCGTCAAAGGACTTCACGGCGTGCAGCCGCTTGCGCAGCGCCGCCGAGTTGGGCAGGCCGCGGACGTACCAGCCCAGATGCTTGCGGAACTCGATGGCCGCCCCCTCGGGATCGTGCTCGTACTCCTGGACCAGCCGCGCATGGTCCAGCGCGGCCTTGAACCGCCCCGCCACATCGGGAGCGGCCGGCACCGGGGTGCCGTCGATCAAGGCGCGCGCTTCGCGGAAGATCCACGGCTGGCCAAAGGCGCCGCGCCCGATCATCACCCCGGCGCAGCCCGTCTGCTGCCGCATGCGCAGCGCATCGGCCGCCGTCTTGATGTCGCCGTTGCCGATCACGGGAATTTCGAGCGCGTCCACCACCCGGGCAATCTCGTCCCAGTTCGCCGCACCCGTGTACATCTGCGTGCGCGAGCGGGCGTGCAGCGCCAGCATGCGCGCCCCCGCATCCTGGCAGCGGAGCGCAATCCCCACCGGGTCGCGCAGCGCCTCGCTCCATCCGCTGCGAATCTTCACCGTCACCGGCAGGTGGGTCGCCGTCGCCACCGCGCGAATCACGGACTGCACGAGGTCGAGGTCGCGCAGACAGCCGGAGCCGCCATTGCGACGCACCACCTTCTTGACCGGACACCCGAAGTTGATGTCGATGTAGTCGGGGCTCAGGAGGTCGGTCACCGCGCGAGCCGCCTCACCCATCGCCGCCGGGTCCGCGCCGAAAATCTGCACGCCAATCGGACGTTCGTCCGGTCCGAAGTACAACTTGCCAAGCGTCGACTGGTTTTCGCGGCGAATCCCCTCGGCCGACAGGAACTCGGTAACAACCACGTCCGCGCCAAAGCGGCGGCAGAGGCGCCGGAATGGAGATTCCGACACGCCAGCCATCGGCGCCAGGAAGACAGGGACGTCCGAGGAAACCTGAAAGGGAAAACGGGGCATCCGGATCAACCTAATTGGAAGGCCAAGTCCGTGCAATAACACGATTTGACTTCACTCGCGCGCAAGGTTACCTTCGCCTCTCGACCGACATTTTCTGCACTTCCGGGGACCTGAATGGAACTGCGTGAATTCTTTTCCGAAGATGCCGTCCAGCTCAACCTGAACGGAACCACCAAAGACGACGTGCTGAAGGAGCTCATTGGCCTGCTCGGGCTGGATGAAAAGAACGAGCAGATGCTGTTCAAGATGCTCAAGCGCCGCGAAAATCTTGGCTCCACCGGCATTGGCCGCGGCATCGCCATTCCCCACTGCCGTTCGCTCGTCGTCAGCAAACTGCGCGTGGCGTTTGGCCGCAAGAAGGAAGGCATCGACTTCAAGGCGATGGACGGCCAGCCGGTGCACTTCTTCTTTCTCATCGTCGCGCCGCCGCTCGAGGTGTCCAATCAATACCTCCCGGTGCTCGGCAAGATCGCCCAGTTCTCCAAGGAACCGGACTTGCCGGAGCGGCTGCTCGCGCTCACCGACCCCGCCCAGTTCATGAAGCTGCTGGAGGAAAAGGGCATCTAGCGTCCCGGGTGCTCCACGACGACGCGATCGATGTCGAGCCGGAGACGACGTTGCACGCGCCACGCCTGCAGCAGCGCCGCGACGATGAGTCCGGTCGTCAGCCCCCACCAGATGCCGGCTCCGCCGTATCCCATCCGGAAGCCGAGCACGGCCGACAGCGGCACGCCGATCACCCAGAAGCCGCACAGGTGCATCAGCATGGGCACCTTGGTGTCGCCCGTCCCTCGGGCCAGGCCGCCCGCCACGGCCTGCGTGCCGTCGAACACCTGAAAGACGCCGGCGATCGCGATCAACGAGGCGGCGACGGCCACGACGGCCGGGTCGCGCGTGAACCACCGGGCGATGGCCGCCGGAAACGACAGCATCAGCAGTCCGCTGCACGCCATGAAGCCGACCCCCAGCACCCAGGCGCCGACGGCGTGACGCCGCGCCGCAGGCATGTCCCGGCGACCGACCGCCTGGCCGACCAGCGCGGCGGCCGCCGATGAAAAGCCGACCGGCACCATGAACGTGAGCGAGGCCAGGCTCAGCGCCACCTCGTGCCCGGCCAGCGGCACTGTGCCCAGCCAGCCGAACATCAGCGTGGCAAAGGCGAACGCTCCGGCCTCGAAGAACCACTGCAGGCCAATGGGCGCCCCCAGCCTGACCGTGCGAGCGAGCGGCGCAAGCTCCATCGCCGCACGCCACGATCCGACGAAGTGCGGACGCAGCTCGTCCCACCCGGCGACCAGCAGCGTTCCCAGCATCACCCATCGCGCAATGGCCGTCGACAGCGCCGACCCCGCGACGCCCATTGGCGGCGCTCCCAGGTGGCCGAAGATCAGCACCCAATTGGCCAGCACGTTCACCGCGTTGCCGGCCAGCATCGCCAGCAGCATGGGACGCACGCTGAGCATGGCCTGCAGCGACTGCCGCAACACGACGAACACGAAGAACGGCGGGAGCCCCACGATGCTGAGCTGGACGAAGTCCGTGGCCAGGGGCACCACGCCAGGCGGCTGGCGCAGCAGCTGAAACGCCGGGCCGCTGACGGCGCAGGTCACGCCCACGATGGCGCTCACGCCAAGGGCCAGCAGTACGCCGCGCTGGATGCCACGGCGTGCAGCGCCATGGTCGCCGGCGCCGATGGCCTGCGACACCACAGGGTCGATCGCCATCAGCATCCCCATGCCGAAGATGGCGACGTTATAGAAATAGAAGTTGCCGAGCGCCACGCCCCCCAGCGCGTCGGCCGACACGCGGCCTACCATGAGCGTGTCGATGAATCCCATCAGTTGCAGTCCCACCTGCACCACCACGACGGGCGCGGCGATGCCAAGCATCTCGCGCAGTTCGCGGCGCGTCGGCGCGCTTATTCCCACTCGATCGTCGCGGGCGGCTTGGAACTGACGTCGTAGACGACGCGATTCACGCCCTGCACCTCATTGATGATCCGGCTCGAGATGCGCGCCAGGACGTCGGGCGGGAACGCAAACCAGTCGGCCGTCATGCCGTCGGTGCTCGTCACGGCGCGCAGCGCCACCACGTGCTCGTACGTGCGCCCATCGCCCATCACGCCCACCGAGCGCACGGGCAAGAAGACGGCAAACGCCTGCCAGATGTCGCCGTACAGTCCGGCGGCGCGGATCTCCTCGAGGTAGATCGCGTCGGCCTGGCGCAGCGTGTCGACGATGGCGCGGTCCACGGCACCAAGCACGCGAATGGCGAGCCCCGGCCCGGGAAACGGATGCCGGCCGACCATCTCCTCGGGCAGCCCGAGTTCGCGGCCGACGTTGCGCACCTCGTCCTTGAACAGCTCCCGCAGCGGCTCGATGAGGGTGAATGTCATGTCGGGCTTGAGCCCGCCCACGTTGTGGTGCGTCTTGATGGTCGCGCTCGGCCCGCCCTTGGCGCTCACCGACTCGATGACGTCGGGGTAGAGCGTGCCCTGCACGAGGAACGACGCCCCGTCCCCGGCGGCGGCGGCCGCGTCTTCGAACACGTCGATGAACGTGTGGCCGATGATCCGGCGCTTCTTTTCGGGTTCGTCCACGCCGGCAAGCGCGTCGAGAAACCGGTCTTCGGCGCGCACCGTCACCAGCTTGATCCCCAGGTGCTGGCCCATCGTGCGCTCCACCTGCTCGCGCTCGTGCAACCGCAGCAGCCCCGTGTCGACGAAAATGCAGGTGAGCTGGTCGCCGATCGCCTTGTGCACCAGTGCCGCCGCCACGGACGAGTCGACGCCCCCCGAGAGGCCGCAGATCACGTGCCGGTCGCCGACGAGGGCGCGAATCTTCGCCACCTCGAGGTCGATGAAGTGCCCCGGGGTCCAGTCGGGCGCGCAGCCGCAGATGCCGAACAGGAAGTTCTGGATGATCTCGGCGCCACGCACCGTGTGCGCCACTTCCGAATGGAACTGCACGGCATGCACCGGCTTGCGTTCGTGACGAAAGCCGGCAATCACGCCGTCGCTGCGCGCCGTGACCACGTAGCCCGGCGGCGCCACTTCCACGTGATCGCCGTGACTCATCCAGACGATGGTCTTTTCGCCGGCGTCGAAGCCCGCGAACAATCCCGCGGGCTCCACCACCTGCACCTCGGCGCGGCCGTACTCGCGTCCGCCGCCGCCCACCACGGCGCCGCCTTCGGCGTGCGCGATCCACTGCATCCCGTAGCAGACGCCGAGCAGCGGCGCCACATCGAGCAGCCCCGGCTCGAACGACGGCGCCCCCTCGTCGGTCACCGAACTCGGCCCGCCCGACAGGATGATGCCCGACGGCTGCCACGCGCGAATCCACTCGAGCGTGCGCGTGGGCGGGTGGATTTCGCAGTAGACATGCGCCTCGCGCACGCGGCGCGCGATCAGCTGCGTGAACTGCGACCCGCAATCGAGAATCAGTATGCGCGACACGTCAGAATTTCCACTCCGGCCCATCCAGCTTCACGAACTCCACGTGCTTCGAGTCGAGGTCGATGATCGCCGCGGTGGGCGCACCATGCACCCAGCCGCAGGCCTCGCCGGGGTTCACGATGAGCGTCTCGCCGCGCGTCTTCATCTCCTGCTTGTGCTCGTGGCCGTGGAGGACGAGGCAGTGCGACTGCATCGACCGCTCCGCCACGTCGGCGAGGTCGTGCACAAGCAGGATCTTGTGGTCGCCGATCTGCATGGAATGCGGCGACTCGAACAGCTCGCAGGCCAGCGCCTGCGCCGCAATCTGCCGGAGCCCTTCCCGGTCGCCGTCCGTGCGTCCGAACACGCCGACCATCGGCGCCGCGTATTCCAGGAACGGCTGCAGCGCGAACGGGGCGCAGTAGTCCCCCGCGTGCAGCACCATCTCGACGCCGCGCGCCTGGAACTCCTGGAGCAATGCCGTGATGGCCGGCACGCGGTCGTGGGTGTCGCTGATGAGACCGATCTTCATCTGGTGTCCTTCCAGTCGAGGGTCCGCTCTTCGAGTCGGACCAGGTCATCCAGCGTTTCGCGGCGGGTGATGACCGCCCAGCGCGAGCCATCGATGAGCACTTCAGGGGCCCGCGGGCGCGTGTTGTACGTCAGCGCCATGACGTAACCGTACGCCCCCGTGGTATGCACCGCCAGCAGATCGCCGGGCGCAACATCGTCCATCGCCCGGTCGCGGGCGAGAAAATCGCCCGTCTCGCAAATGGGTCCGACCACATCCACGGTGCGCGTGCCGCCGCGCGGCCGCACGGCTTCGATGGCATGAAACGCGTCGTAATGCGAGGGGCGCAGCAACTCCGACATGCCCGCGTCGCAGATCACGAAATCGGTGCCGCCCGTCGGCTTGCGATAGAGCACGCGCGTGAGCAGCACCCCGGACTCGGCCACCACGAACCGCCCCGGCTCGACGATCAATTCCAGGCCCAGCGACTTCACGACGGGAACGACAATCTGCGCGAAGAGCGCCAGGTCGGGCGCTTCCTCGTGGTCGTATCGCGCCGGCAGTCCGCCGCCCGCGTCGAAGAAGCGCAACGGCGCCCCCTGCGCGATGAGCCCGTGCGCCAGCTCGGCCAGCCGCTCGACGCCGTCGCGGTACGGTTCCAGCGAGAGCAGCTGCGACCCGACGTGCATGTCGAGCCCCGCGAGCTCGATGTGCGGCGACGCCAGCGCGCGTGCAGCGACGCCCGGCACGTCGCCCCACGGAATGCCGAACTTGTGCCCGCGCGACCCCGTGGCGATGTACGCGTGCGCATTGGCCACGTGCACCTCGGGATTCACCCGGAAGGCGATGCGGGCGCGCACGCCGAGGTGACGCGCTTCGGCTTCGACGATGTCGAGCTCCGCGGCCGACTCGACGTTCAGCAGCAGCACGCCGGCCTCGAGTCCCGCGCGGATCTCGTCGCGGCGCTTCCCCACGCCGCCAAAGATGACATCGCCGCCCGCAAACCCGGCCGCCAGCGCGCGCATCAGTTCCCCGCCCGACACGACGTCGGCGCGGCACCCCTCGGCGCGCAGCACCTGCAGCAGTGCGCGACTGCTGTTGGCCTTCAGCGAGTAGTGAATGCGGTGCGGCACGGCCGCGAGCGCCGCGTCGAGCGCACGGTAGCGCTCGCGCAGCGCGTTGGCGCTGTAGACGTAGGCCGGCGTTCCCGTCGCCGCGGCGATCGCCTCCAGCGGCACCCCCTCGCACCAGAGCGCGCCGTCGCGCCGCGCATACGGGCGCCCTAGTACGCGCGCGCCCATACGGCCTCGGCCATCGACGGACGACCGCAGCACAGGCAAGCGGCCGGCGCCTCGGCGCTCCGGAACTCGGCATCCGGCATCACCCGGATCGTCGCCTTCGTGTCCTCCTTGACCTTCGCCTCGCACGCCGCGTCGCCGCACCAGCCGGCAAAGACAAACCCGCCCTTGCCGTCCATCAGCACCTTGAATTCGTCATACGAGATCTTGCCGCGCACGCTGTTCGCCTCGCGGCGCGCGAGCGCCGCCGCGAACATGTCGTTCTGGATGCGCTCGAGCAGCGCCGCGGCCGCCGCCGGCAGCCCCGCCAGGGGCAGCGACTGCTTTTCGCGCGTATCGCGACGCGCCGCAAACACGGCCTGCTTTTCCAGGTCCTTGGGCCCCAGCTCGAACCGCAGCGGGACGCCGCGCAGCTCCCACTCGTAGTACTTGGCTCCCGAGCGCATGCCGTCGCGCAGGTCGACGTGCACGCGCAGGGGGTCCGCCGCGCCGCGTCCCGTCCACGACGTCAGCTCCTCCTTCACCTGCAGCGCCGCAGCGGTCAGGCGCGCCTTCTCGTCATCGTTCTTCCAGATGGGGACGATCACGATCTCGATCGGCGCCAGGCGGGGTGGCGTGCGCAGGCCATTGTCGTCGCCGTGCGTCATCACCAGCCCGCCCACCATGCGCGTGCTCACCCCCCACGACGTGTTCCACGCGAACGCCATCTCCCCCTTCTCGTCCTGGAACTGCAGCTCGAACGCCTTGGCGAAGTTCTGCCCGAGGTTGTGCGACGTGCCGGCCTGCAGCGCCTTGTTGTCCTGCATCATCGCCTCGCACGAGTACGTGCGCAGCGCGCCGGCGAACTTCTCCCCCTCGCTCTTGAGGCCGGTGATCACCGGCATCGCCATCCACCCTTCCATGAACGTGCGATAGACGCCGAGCATGCGGATGGTCTCGGCTTCGGCCTCGTCATGCGTGGCGTGCGCCGTGTGCCCCTCCTGCCACAGGAACTCGAGCGTGCGCAGGAAGAGTCGCGTCCGCATTTCCCACCGCACCACGTTCGCCCACTGGTTGATGAGGATGGGCAGGTCGCGGTACGACTGCGTCCACTTGGCGAACATGTGGTAGATGATCGTCTCCGACGTCGGCCGGATGACGAGCGGCTCTTCGAGCAGCTTGCCGCCGCCGTGCGTCACCACGGCGCACTCGGGGGCGAATCCCTCGACGTGCTGCGCCTCCTTCTTGAGGAAGCTCTCGGGGATCAGGAGCGGGAAATACGCGTTCTGGTGCCCCGTCGCCTTGAACATGTCGTCGAGGGCGCGCTGCATCCGCTCCCAGATGCCGTAGCCGTTCGGCCGGATCACCATCGACCCCTTGACGGGCGAGTAATCGGCGAGCTCCGAACGGAGCACGAGTTCGTTGTACCACGCGCTGAAGTCCTCGGCGCGGGTGGTCAGCTTCTTGTCGTCAGCCATCGGTCGGGAAGTCAGTCGTCACGGGGAGCGGGAACCCCCGCCTCGGCGAGCGCGGCGAATCCGCGCTCGGGATCCTGCAGATCGTGCAGGGCAATCTCCGCCCCCGCGCGCTGGGCCTCGCCCGGCGCGCGCGACAGCGGGCGCACCTCGGCGCGCTCGCCGTCACGGACGATCATCAGCCACGCCGCACCGGCGCGTTCCGCCGCCTTGATCTGCGCCGACGACTTCTGCGTGCGCAGCTTCTCCTCGTTGAGCACGTACTCGGCCGCGTACCCCAGACGGCGCAACCCGGCGGCGGCGCGCAGCACCGCGGCGGGTTCGCACTGCTCGGTGCTCACCACCCAGAAGTCGGGCCCATCGCCCTCCACGCCGTCCAGCAATCCGCGCGCCTTGAGCAACTCGCCGAGCACCACGTCGCCCATGCCGAAGCCGAGCGCGGGCAAGTCCACCCCGCCAAGCTGGTCGAGCAGGTGGTCGTAGCGCCCGCCGCCGCAAATGGCGCGCAGCTCGCCCTTGGCATCGAACAGCTCGAAAACGGTGCCCGTGTAGTACGCCAGCCCGCGCACGATCGACAGGTCCACGTCCACCCACGCCTCGACGCCCAGCGCATGCAGGTGGCCGAGGTAGCGCCCGAACAGCGCAATCGCCGGCTGGGCCGCCTCGACGTGCCCGAAGTCCCGGTCGAGGTCGTCCATCGACGACACGTCGGGGAGCAGCAGGATGCGCTCGATCTGCTGCGGCGAGAGCGCGGCGGCCTCCAGCTTCTCGCGCGAGACCTCATGCGGCTGACGCGCGATCTTGTCGAGCACCCCGTACACGGCCGGCAACTGCGCGTCGGCAATGCCGATGGCCGCGAGCAAGGCGTTCAGCAGGCGCCGGTCGCTGACCCTGGCCCGCACGTCATCGGGGCCAAGCCCGAGTTCACGCATGATGTCGATGGCCACGCAGAGCAGCTCGGCATCGGCCAGCTCGCTCGCCTCGCCCACGATGTCGACGTTCAGCTGGAAGTGCTCGCGCAATCGGCCGCGCTGGGCGCGTTCGTACCGGAAGAGCTGCGGAATGGAGAACCAGCGCACCGGCTTGGGCAGCGCGTTGGCGCGTGCCGCGACCATGCGCGCGAAGGTCGGCGTCATCTCGGGGCGCAGCGACACCGCGCGCCCTCCCTTGTCCTCGAAGTTGTACAACTGGCCGACAATCTCGTCGCCGCTTTTGGCCGTGTAGAGATCGAGGGGTTCGAGCGGGGGGCCATCGTACTCGGCAAATGCGTACCGGCGCGCGACCGACCGCCAGGCGCGGAAGATCGCCGCGCGGCGGGCCAGGTCCTCAGGATAGAAGTCGCGGAAGCCGGGAAGTGGGCCTTTCGGTTGCATCCATTGAAATTACCCGGCTGTGGGCGATACCTGCAACCGCACCATGGCGTCGCCGACCGTATGGAAGCTGCCGGTCACCACCACCGTGGCCCCGTCCGCATCGGCCCGGGCGAGGGCGCGGTCGAAGTCGCGCACGACTTCGGCCGCCCATCCTTGGGCACGCGCATGCGCCATCACGTCGGTGACGTTCCACGCCCGGCTCGACGGCGCGGTGGGCGCGTTCGTCAGAATGAAGAGATCGACGTGGGGGGCCAGTTCGGCCATCATCGCCGTCCAGTCCTTGTCGCTCAGGACGCTGAACACGGCCACCACCGGGTGCGGCATGCGGGCGTCGGAGAGCGTGCGGGCGAGCACGCGGGAGCCATCGGGATTGTGCGCCACGTCGAACACGAACTTTCCCACCCGCTGGAAGCGACCGGGCAGCTGCACCCGGCGCAGGCCCGCGTCCTGGCTCGCGGTGTCGGGGCGCAGGTCGACCGGCAGCGTGTCGAGCATCGCCAGCGCCACCGTCGCATTGGACGCCTGATGGCGCCCGACGAGCGGGGTGCGCACCAACCGCACGCCCGTTTCGCTGCGCAGCGTGAAGACGGTTTCGTCGGCCGTCACCTCGATCCCGTCGATCACCGAGTCGCTGAAGACGGCGCGCACCGGCGCCGCCCCATGCGCCAGCGCCTGCGCAACCAGCAGGTCGCGGATGCCCAGTTCGGGCTCGCCCACGATGGCCGGCACGCCGGGCTTGAAGATGCCCGCCTTTTCGAACGCGATCTCCTCGCGCGTCGCCCCGAGGTACTCGACATGGTCGATCTGGATGTTCGTGACGCCGGCCACGAGGGGGCGCAGCACATTGGTGGCGTCGAGCCGACCGCCCAGCCCGGTCTCGATCACCGCCACGTCGACCTTGGCTTCGGCGAAGAACTGGAACGCCATCGCGGTGGTCGCCTCGAAGAACGTCGCGCCCAGCCGTTCCACCTCCGGCGTCCAGCGCGTCACCCACTCGACAATCCGGTCGCTCGCCACCGGCACGCCATCCACGAGAAAGCGTTCGGGAAAATCGATCAGGTGTGGTGAGGTGTAGCGGGCCACGTGCAGGCCGCGGGCGCGCAGCACCGCGTCGAGCGTGGCGCATACGCTCCCCTTGCCGTTGGTGCCGGCCACGTGGAGGGCGCGCAACGCGTCCTGCGGGTCGCCCAGCGCGTGCAGCAGCGCCTGCACCCGTTCGAGGCCCAGTTTCCATTTTCCGGTCGTGCGCCCATACAGAAAGTCGAGCGCGTCGTGGTACGTCTTCAGGCCGATTCCCACCCGGACGCCACCGGCTTGAGGCTCATGTGACGAAGCAACCGTCCCACGGTCTGCTTCAGCTGATGGCGGTGCGACACATGATCCACCATGCCGCGCTCCATCAGGAACTCCGCCGTCTGGAATCCCTCGGGCAGATCCTGCCCCAGCGTCTGGCGGATCACGCGCGGGCCGGCAAAACCGATGACCGCTCCCGGCTCGGCCAGGATGGCGTCGCCCAGCATGGCAAACGACGCGCTGACGCCACCCGTCGTGGGGTTGGTGAGAATCGACACGTACGGAATGGCGCGGTCGTGCAACTGCGACAGCACGGCGGAGGTCTTGGCCATCTGCATCAGCGAGAGCACACCCTCCTGCATGCGGGCGCCGCCCGAGGCCGACAGGATGATCAGCGGAAACTTCTTCTCGAGCGACCGCTGGGCCAGCCGGGCTATCTTCTCGCCCACCACGGAGCCCATGGAACCGCCCATGAAGGCGAAGTCCATGACGCCGAGGTTCACGGGCATCTTCTCCATGGTGCCCGTCGCCGTCAAAATCGCGTCACAGTCACCCGCGGACCCGATCGCTTTCTTCAGCCGGGCCGGGTAGTCGGGGAAGCCGAGGGGATCGGTGGACTTGAGATCCACTTCGGTCTCCTCGATGGATCCCTCGTCCAGGAGAAGCGCCGCATACTCGTGGGCGCGCATCCGGCGATGGAAATCGCACGACGGGCACACGTGCCAGTTCCGGACCAACTTCTCCCGGATATCCGTGTGCCCACAGGCCTCGCACTTCTCCCAGACTTCGGCCGGAATCTCCAGTCGCTCGCGTCTGGGTTCGCGCGGTTTCTTCTCCTTTCGGAACCAAGCCATGGGGCGAAATGTGACACGCATCACGTTGCGTGGCAAGCAGATGCTTGTGGAGGTGTCAACGTTCAGTAGAAATGTCCCCTGTTTTCGTTCAGTAGAAATGTCCCCGTTGAGGTGAGGTGTTGGTGGGGGGCATGGGGTTATCCCGTGCCCGTGGTTGAGGTCACGGTGCGTGCGGCTTT
>Ga0315268_10000107_pt1 | contig 94011 bp, 94 predicted proteins | sample C1_top_MG_FD_204535 | JGI IMG/M metagenome (GOLD analysis project Ga0315268, IMG submission 204535) | Sediment microbial communities from Yellowstone Lake, YNP, Wyoming, USA - C1_top | ecosystem: Environmental > Aquatic > Freshwater > Lake > Sediment | place: USA: Wyoming | collected 2017-08-01
AAACGAAATATCCATTCTGGGTAAGCGTGCTTGAAAATGGCGGAACAGTCTCCGTCCCGAGACAGCACAAAGAGCACATCGGTGCCCCCTGTGCCTGGCCCGGACAGGTAAAACTAGTGTCTGTTCTCTCCAGTCCGCTCCATGTGCTCCATGTGCTCCATGTGCTCCATGTGCTCCGGATGCTCCGGATGCTCCATGTGTGCGCCGCCTTCCGCATGCTCCGGTTGTTCCGTGTGCTTTCCGGCATGCCGCTCCCGGTTCTTCTTCAGATGCTGACGGGCATTCTTCAGACCCTGATCGTCCGGTTTTTTATCAAGATTTCTGGCGCCACTTTCCAGCGTCTGCTGCTCCGGTTCTTTCGGGGTATGGGTGGCGGTCGAATCAGCTGCATAGGCACCGGCCGAAGCCGTAAAAACCACAAAGGAACCAAAAACGATCATCGTCTTATTACGCATATTTTCTTCTTCTCCTGCGCGAATGGTTAAAAACTCTCCGGACTCCTGTCCGGCCCGATTCCGGGCGGCAGACACGATGCATCAGCAGACAAATACTCGTCAAAGGTTTAACGACATGCGGAGGAATCAGAACGACAAATGGGTTATCAATTCGAGGCGAGCCGATGCGCCAGACGCGTTGTCTCGGGAAGACGATAGCGCGTGGTGCAGCGCAGAACATAATCAATCGCGGTTTCGAGACTGAGGCGATGGCCGATCGAAACAAAAAGTGGCTTCACGCCAACGCGCGTGCGCAGCACGGCGCCTATCACTTCGCCGTCGTCCCGGAGTGGCCGCCACGCGCCCTTGGGTGCCGGCACCTGTGCATGCGTACCGATCAAACGCGATTTGGCCACACCGATGCTCGGGATATCCGTTAATACTCCAAGATGACAGGCGATCCCGAATCGCCGCGGGTGCGCCAGGCCTTGGCCGTCACACAACAGGAGATCCGGCGTGACGTGCAACTTCTTGAGCGCCGCCAACACCACGGGTGTCTCGCGGAACGAGAGGTACCCCGGGATATAAGGAAATCGTGTTGGCCGGTGCGCCACTGCCTGTTCACACAACACCAGGCTCGGGAAATCGAGCACCACTACCGCGGCCCGCATGATGTTGCCGCCATTCTCAAAACCGACATCGATTCCGGCGACATGCTGCACTCCCTCAAGACAGTCATGGGTAATCACATGACCACGCAGCGTCTCCTGGATGGTGCGCGCCTGCGCCACGGTCCGTGGCCAGACAGGCACGGGAGGGATCTTCATGAAGGCAGGTTAGCACGAAAGCTACAGTAGACCGTTTGCCACGCCCCTGGGCATGGCGGCCCGCACAGCAACGGGTTCGGGCTATCTCTGGCAAGAACCAACCATTCCCTCCCCCGCATGCTCGGTGATGGCCTTGCAGGGCAGGGGCAGAACCGTGCCCAGGCAGCAGGAGGTGAGCGGAACTTAACTAAAATTAAACAACCTTGCCGTACCAAATCTGGCATTGAAATAAACACTGGCTTTTACAGCACTATTCCTGTATATTCCGCCGCGCTCGGCAGTCCAGACAGCGAAAACGTCTTTTCTTGCCGTTGAGTTCATCGATCTCTGACCCACCTTCTGGTTTCAGTTCCCCTGGAATTTCAGCGATAAAACGGTTGGCGACGATGTGTTTTGCGCCAGCAGTTTTGTTACTGCCATTGCCTTATTTACGGTGATTGGCAGCGATCCTCTGTATGCGCTGTTCATTTACCACGATAAGGAAGCATCATGACTTTTGAAAAGTTAGCGTTACACCCGTCTATTCTCAAGGCCATCGTCGAGAGCGGCTACACCACACCCACCCCGGTTCAGGCACAGGCCATTCCGCTCGCGCTCGCAGGCAATGATTTGATGGCCTCGGCCCAGACCGGTACCGGCAAAACCGCCGCTTTTGTGCTGCCGTCACTGCATCGGCTGAGCACACCGTCGACCAAAAATTCGCGCGGTCCGCGCGTGCTGGTACTGACACCGACACGCGAACTCGCCAGCCAAGTAACAGCGGCGGCGGCCAAGTACGGCAAGCACATGCGCTTTCGCATCGGCAGTGTAGTCGGCGGCATGCCCTACCCGCCGCAGATGCGGCTGCTGTCTCAGCCACTCGATATTCTGGTGGCCACACCCGGACGCCTGCTCGACCACATGGAGCGCGGCCGCATTGATTATTCGCGCCTGGAAGTCCTGGTGCTCGATGAGGCCGACCGCATGCTCGACATGGGTTTCATCCATGCCGTGGAAAAAATTGCTGCCTCGACGCCGGCTACCCGTCAGACGCTTTTGTTTTCGGCCACGCTCGAAGGCAACATCGCCAAACTGGCGGCACGTCTTCTGAAGAATCCCAAACGCATCCAGATCTCTAGCGCCCAAGAGCGCCACGAGAACATCGAACAACGCCTGCATCACGTGGACGATGGCGCGCACAAGAATCGTCTCCTGTCGCATTTGCTCGATGACAGCGGTATGGGCAAGGCCATCGTGTTCACCGCCACCAAGCGCGGCGCCGATCGTCTGGCCAAGACCCTGCATGCCAAAGGCCTCCCGGCCGCGGCCCTGCACGGCGACATGAATCAGAATCAACGCAACCGCGCGATCAGCAATCTGCGCGCGGGCACGGTGCGCCTGCTGGTGGCGACCGATGTCGCCGCGCGCGGCATCGACGTCGCCGGCATCACGCACGTGATCAATTTCGATCTCCCGAAGAACGCCGAGGACTACGTGCACCGGATCGGGCGCACCGGCCGCGCCGGCGCCAAGGGCATCGCTATCTCGTTCGCCGCGCCGGATAATTTCCAGCAATTGCGCGATATCGAACGCTACACCCAGCAGACCATCGCCGCCCACGTCATCCCCGGCCTGGAACCCACCCTCAGGTCGCGCTCGTCGCACCCGGCAGGTCAGCGCCCGCGCGGCCCCTCGGGTCACAAGCCCGGCGCCGGCAAACCGCGGCGTTTCGACCATGCACGGCGTGGCTTCGCGGCCAAAACCGGTCACGGAGACAAACCGCGCCACGCCGGCAACGGCCCACAAGGGAAAAGCAGCGGAAATAATAACTCCTCGCGGCCACGCACCTTCGGGCCAAGGCTCGGATAAGCGGCCTTTTGCGCTTGGACGCGGGCGAAACACTGGCGTATTATCCAGTGAGGATACAGGCGGGGGATCAGCTCATTTTTCCCTGCCTGCATGAATGCCAAGGACTGCGGTACACGTCTTCGCCACTCACGTATCCAGCCGCCTGCCTCTCCAGACGGGATTTTTGAAGGGTCAGCTGTCAATTGATGCCGTACTCAGACAAACCAGGAGTTTAAAATGAATATCTTTGTAGGAAATTTATCCCGCGACGTAACCGAAGAAGATCTGCGGGCGGCGTTCAGTCAGTATGGAACGGTCGAGAAGGCAACTATCCTGAAGGACAAGTTCAGCGGTGAGCCCCGCGGCTTTGGATTCGTCGAAATGCCGGCCAAGGCAGAAGCCCAGGCCGCCATCAACGGCATGAACCAAAAAGACCTGAAGGGTCGTGCGTTGAACGTCAATGAAGCCCGTCCCAAGACGGAACGCTCCGGCGGTGGTGGTGGCGGTGGTGGTGGCGGACGCGGCGGCTTTGGTGGAAACCGAGGCGGTGGCGGTGGTGGTGGCGGCTGGGGCAATCGTGGTGGCGGTGGCGGTGGTGGTGGCGGCGGTCGACGCAGCTACTAAACCCTCTGTACGTGTCACTGACCAGCACGCTCTGCCGGTCTGAATCCAGAAGTCTCTCGCGCCATGGTACGTATCGCGTGCCATGGCGTTTTTTTATTCATATAATTCCCGCGTTCTCCGGCCACATATCGATTCGATGGAAGTTGCCATAGGGTCAATGGCCGGATAGTTTATTTTCCCAGGCATGAACAAAGCACGGTAATGACGGTCAACTCATGTCAAGCCAGGCCAGCGACGATTCATACCAATTCCTCACCTTGACCCGGGCCGCGCGGCTGGTGGGCGTGGCCCGCGGCACGCTGCAGAAAAAAATAAAAACTGGCGAGTTGCCGACGTTCGAAGGAATGGTGCGGCCGACAGATCTGCTGCGGGCCTATCCCGACACCCGGTTCGAGGACAGTACCGCCCTGGAGCGCTTTACACGCATCAAGGACGAGGCCTTCTCAAACCGCCTGCGTGAGCGTCTGTTGCCGGCGCCAGAAGTACTGTCGGAGCGTCTGCACGAACTGGGCAAGGAATTGGCCCAGACACGGGCGCTCGTCGAACGCTACAAAACCGTTATCGAATGGTTGTACGATAAGATCGGCGGATACGAGGATTCCGGCGGTGACCTGAAACAGACCATGGGCATCCTCCGCATCTGGTTGCGGCACGAAATGGAAAGCGGGTCACTCACGGAAAATCCGCTGCAATCGTTTCTCGCCAAGGAGAGTTTTTTGCGTCTCATGACCGCCCATGTTCGACTGCTCCCGAGCCAGCGCGAATTTCTCGTGGAGGGTTCCGACACACTGCTCGAGGCGGCGCTGCGCGCCGGGCTCTCCCTGAACTACGGTTGCAGCAATGGCAACTGCGGTCTGTGCAAGGCCAGGGTCGTCTCTGGTAAAACACACCAGGTGCGGCACCACGATTTTGTGTTAACTGAAGCTGATAAAAACATGGGCTGTTTGCTCATGTGCTCCCACACCGCGGTGTCCGACGTCGTCATCGAGGCGCACGAAATTGGCCGGGCGCAGGATATCCCGTTGCAACAGATCGAGGCGCGCGTTAAAACCCTGGAACCGCTCGGGGATGACATCCTGCGGCTGCATCTGCAAACACCCCGCACAAAACGGCTACAGTTTATGGCGGGCCAATCGGTCCGGCTGAAACTCGGTAACGAGGCGGAAGGAAATTATCCGGTGGCCAGTTGTCCGTGTGATGACCGGAACCTGCATTTCCATATCCGCCGCATTGCCGGCAATCGCTTCACCGAATACGTTTTCAAGAAACTTAAGCCTGCCGATATTGTCTCGATCCAGGGGCCGACGGGTGATTTTGTGTTGCGTGAAGATTCGCCGCGATCGCTGCTGTTCATCGCCTACGGCAGTGGCTTTGCACCCATAAAAAGCCTGATCGAACACGCCATGGCGCAGGACACGGCGGAAACCATTCACCTGTGCTGGGTGGCGCCGGAGAAGGGGCTCTACCTGCACAATCTCTGCCGCTCGTGGTCCGATGCGCTGGACAATTTTCATTACACGCCGCTCACGGCCACCCTTGATGATCTCGCACCCTCCCTGTCGCATTTCGTGGGCAACACCCCTGATTTGAAGGAATACGATGTCTACGTGGCCGGACCGGAAGCCTTCGTGACCAGCGCCACGTCACTCGTGCGAAACCAGGGACTGCCGGAAGACCAGTTGGTCGCGGGTTACGTCAATATGGATGGTCAATCCCGCGTAGCCAACTAGGACGGTAGATTCTCGATCTTGACCGGCTCTATTACGTCGGCGGGCGTAAAACGGAAAATCTGGGAATAGAAATACAGCTCGGCCTCTAACGCACGCTGGATGTTCTCCGCGCGTCGGAACCCGTGCTGCTCACCGGCAAACGGCACATAAGCCACGGCGATGCCTTTTCTGCGCAAGGCCGTGGCCATTGCTTCCGTCTGATTCGGTGGCACCACCTTGTCTTCCAACCCCTGAAAGAAAATGACCGGGCGGGACAGACGATCTACAAAGTGAATGGGCGAGCGCGCCTGATAAAGAGCGCGCCGGGCCGGATAGGGGCCGATCAACCCATCGAGATAGCGCGCCTCAAATTTATGTGTGTCCTTGACCAGCGCCTCAAGATCGCTGATGCCATAGTAAACCGCGCCGGCGCGAAACAGGCTGTGAAACGTCAGCGCACACAGGGTGGTGTACCCGCCAGCGCTGCCGCCCCGGATGGCGATGCGGTTTTCATCCACGAGCCCCCGATCGATAAGATAACGCGCACCCGCGAGACAATCCTCGACATCGGCGACGCCCCACAGCCCCCTGAGCTTGTCCCGGTAGGCGCGGCCATAACCCGTGGAGCCACGGTAATTCACATCCAGCACGGCGATGCCGCGGCTGGTCCAGTATTGAACCTTGAGATTCATGGTGCTGGAGGTCGCGGACGTGGGTCCGCCGTGGCACGACACCAGCAACGGCGTCTTTTCATTCGGCAAGGCACGGAAGTCGCGATTCTTCGGCGGATAATAAAACGCGTAGGCGTGGGCGCCGTCCGTCGTGGGAAATTCAAGCGTCTGCGGCGCCGAGACATACCCCGGGTCCGGTTCGATGCGATTCGAACGACGGATCGCAATAGCGTCGTTCGTGGCGAGATCAAGCTGAAAGATCGTCGACGACTGTGTCGGCGATCCCGCGATAAAAAAAGCCTTTCCGCTGGCGGCGCGCACGCAGTGAATTTCCGTACAGGATAGCTCCCGCGGCAGCAGCCGGAGGGAATCGGTCTCCAGCGTGGCGAGATGCCACACCCCCTTCTGGTTATACGCACATACCAGCCGCTGTGCCGACTCGAAGGCATAGGTCGACATGCCAAAATTCCATTGTAGCAATCCGAACTCCGCTTCCATCGGGGCCAGGGCCTCGATGTTTCCTTCCCTGAAGCGATACAGATTCCACCAGCCGCTGCGGTCGGAAACAAAATACAATGTGCCATCGGGGGAAAACTCGGGCTGAAAAATAGATTCCCCGGGTCCGCCGGCGATTTTTCGCCGCACGCCGAGCGACCCTTCCGGGGTGATGTCCGCCAGCCACAGCTCCGTCCCGTCCCACGGCATGTTCGGATGGTTCCAGGAAAGCCAGGCGAGCTGCCAGCCATCCGGGCTCAGGCGCGGGGCGGCGTAGAAATCGCTGCCGGCAACCAGTACCCGCGGTTCACCCGGTCCCTCCGGATCAATGACGACTAGCGTATTGACCGGCTCGCCTTCCCGCCGGTGATCTTCACACACACCAATCAGGCGTTGACGCCGGCGATCCGGCGTCATATCGGCAAACCGCAGATTATTCGGCGACGTCAGCGCGCGCGGGGTAGCACCGGGTACGCCGCCATAAATCTGTTGATCCGAAAAATTGGAAAAGTAGAGGGTACCGCCATCCACCGCAAAGGCGCCGCCGCCGTATTCATGCGCGCGCGACCGCGCATTGAAAGGGGACGGGAGAACGTCTTCCCTTGTTCCAGCGCGAAGTCGCACAATCACGTTGCGACCGCCCTCCATCGGACGCGACTCGATCCAATAGACATCCACCCCATCCAGCATGATCTGGCTGAGCCCGACGGACTCGGTCACGATCAGATCCGGCATGATCGGTGACTTCCAGGAACCAGAGGGCGCAACGGATGATGTCATCGCGCCATCCATTCTACCTGAGAGGAACGGCTCGCCGAGGTATGTTGTATAAAAAGTGTACACAAGCCTTCGCGAATACCACAGTCGCGCACCAGTGACTCGACCTCACGGGTAAATTCATGGAGGCCTTGACCGGGTGTGGGAATAGTAAGGTGCTTAATCATTGCTTAAAAGGCATAGGGATTTTCAGTATACACACCGGTCTGCGATTACCCTGCCCCAAGCAACCCGCGGCCACGCAAACCATGGCCAGGACACAAATGTGCGGACAGCCCGCCAGAAAGTACGCTATCATTTATCCCTCTTTTCCACCCCCTTGAGGACATTCACATGAAAGCAGTCAGCGGCATGGTGATCACCATGCACTACACCCTCACCGACGACAGCGGCGAAGTACTGGACTCCAGCCGCGATGGTGACGTGTTTTCCTATCTGCATGGCCACGGCAATATCATTCCCGGCCTGGAGAAAGCGTTGGAAGGAACCGAGACCGGATTCAAATCCAAAGTAACCGTCGCGCCCACCGAGGGCTATGGTGAGAAAAATCCGGAAGCCGTCTTCGAAGCACCGCGTGAGCACTTCCCGCCAGACATGCCGCTCGAGCTCGGAGCACGCGTCTACGCCGACGGCCCCAATGGACCGATCACGCTGACCGTGGTCAAGCTCACCGAAACCGGCGCCGTACTTGACGCCAATCATCCGCTCGCCGGCAAAACCCTGCACTTTGACGTCGAGATCACCGAAATCCGCACGGCGACCAAGGAAGAAATGGAACACGGCCACGTGCATGGTGCAGGCGGACACCAACATTGAGACCGTGAGACCGAGGTCATGGCCGACGAACACACGTTCACCCTCAATCTGGAACACATTGAGGGTTATGAGTTCCGGCTGAAGTTCGATTGGCCGGACCTTCCGGACCTTACGCTCGATGAACCGTTACCGTTGGGGAACCAGCAGGGGCCCAACGCCTCGCGCCTGCTGGCCGCGGCGGTGGCAAACTGCCTGAGCGCCAGCCTGTTTTTCTGTCTCAGCAAGGCCCACACCACGCCGCGCGCAATGAAAACCGCCGTCACCGGCAACATCGCACGCAACGACAAGGGACGGATGCGCATTGACCGGCTGGATGTCACCATCACTCTGGACACCGATGCCGAACAGGCCGCGCGCCTCCTGCGCTGCACGTCCCTGTTTGAAGACTACTGTGTAGTGACCCAGAGCGTGCGCCACGGAATACCGGTGCATATCAAGATCGCCACCCGGGCCGGCGAGACCCTGTACCAGGACTGATCGTACCTAGACCAAGGGGATCGGCGACTCATCCGCCAGTCCCAATACCTTGGCCGCCACCGCCAGCGCCTCTTCGCAAAACACATCCAGATCGCGCCAGCGATCCGACGAGCCCAGATCCTCATCCAGACCATCCGTCACCACACGCATACGGTGTGAACCCTCGTGGGCGCGGGCGCGTGGATTTTTCTCTGTGGTGACCCAGAAGCTGGGTGTGGATTCCCCCTCGCGCACCAGTGCCAGTATGTACCGGTACTTGTTGTGGTCGCCACTTTCAATTTCGCCCAATACCACGACGCCATAGTCTCCAAACCGATAACGGCGCTGCGGAATGGCGGTTACAATCTTCGGTGCATCCATGACTGGCTCCGTGGCTAAACTCCAAGGTGCAATTCTATTGCATTCGGCCTGTGCACCGAAATGGTGCAATATCCCACTGGCGTCATATATAATCGGCCCTCCGGTGCCGGCAAAACGATCTTCATGATGTTTCGAAAATGGTCATGATTTTATTATGATGCCACCGATACAGCTGTGGGCGATAGAGGGAGTATCCCATTGGCGGCTTAGAATAAACCCTCGATATCCGTACCGTGAAGCCACAAGAACAAGTGCACATTAAACAAGCTGCATAACCTTCTGGAGATTCCTGCAGATGACAACCCGTGCCACTAAACACTGGCCCTCCCTAACGCTGGCGCTGCTGGCGCTACCGGCTTCCGCCATGGCCGCCGATACCCCTACACTCAATAATGCCAATACCGCATGGATGCTGACGGCGACGGCGCTGGTGCTGTTCATGACGCTTCCCGGGTTGGCACTGTTTTATGGCGGGTTGGTTCGCACCAAAAATGTATTGTCGATCCTCATACAATGCTTCGCCATCTCCGGCATGGTGTCCATTCTCTGGATCCTGTTTGCCTACAGCCTTGCCTTCGGTGACGGCGGCGGCACCAACGCCTGGCTCGGGGGATGGGACAAGGCCCTCATGGCCGGCATCGGTGTCAGCACACTCAGAGGAACCATTCCCGAAACCGTGTTCGCCATGTTTCAAATGACCTTCGCCATCATCACGCCGGCACTGGTGGTCGGCGGATTCGCGGAGCGGATGAAATTTTCCGCCATGTTGCTCTTCAGCTTCCTGTGGTTCCTGATCGTCTATGTTCCGGTCTGTCACTGGGTGTGGGGCGACGGCTGGTTGCAGAAACTTGGCGTCATGGACTTCGCGGGCGGCACGGTCGTGCACGTCAATGCCGGGGTGGCCGCGCTCGTCGCTGCGCTCGTGCTCGGTAAGCGCAAAGGCTTCCCGGAAACGTCGATGGCGCCGCACAACCTCACTATGAGCGTCACCGGCGCCGGCATGTTGTGGGTTGGCTGGTTCGGGTTCAACGCCGGCAGCGCACTAGCCGCCGACGGCACCGCGGGCATGACCATGCTGGTAACGCACACCGCCGCCGCCGCCGGCGCGCTCACATGGATGTTTCTGGAATGGATCCGCTTCGGTAAACCTTCTGTGCTCGGCATCGTTACCGGCATGGTCGCGGGACTAGGCACCATCACCCCGGCTTCAGGTTACGTCGGCCCCTTAGGCGCCCTGGCCATCGGCATCGTCGCCGGGCTCGCCTGCTTCTACGCCACCAACTACATGAAACGCAAGCTGCACATCGACGACTCGCTCGACGTGTTTCCGGTACATGGCGTGGGTGGCATCCTGGGTACCACGCTCACCGGCGTATTCGCCTCCACCGTGTTCGGCGGTGTTGGCTATGCCGAGGGCGTCACCATGGGCAGGCAAGTGATGATCCAACTCACCGGGGTGCTGGCGACCGCGGCGTGGTGCGGGGTAGCCACTTATGTGTTGCTGAAGCTGATCGACGCCCTGTTCGGCCTGCGTGTCAGCCTCGAACAGGAAACGGAGGGACTCGATACCGTACTGCACAACGAAACCGGCTATAACCTGTAACGGCGGCTGTTCCGGATATTTCTGCGGGCGCTCAGGCGCCCGCCCGCACCTCATGGGTTATTCCAGATGATCAGACACACTCCGGCAAACACCAGCATCCCTCCGACGATGACACTCGCGTTGACGTGGATTTCACGAAACAGCAGCCAGGCAAACAGGGCCACGAATACCGGATAGGAAATTTCGATCAGGCTGGCGAGCGTCGCATTTTTTCCGGAGATGGACAGAAACAGGAGTACCGAGCCGGCCAGGCTGGTGAGGGCGGGCGCCAACACCATCCCCTTGTCCACCGTCTCCATGGTCCTCCAGGCGGCATAATCCGCCGCAATAGTTCGATAAAAAAACATCGCGGTCAGAACCACCGGAATCGCCGTCAGCAACAATACGGAAATCAGCGATAGCTTCTTCAGCGCATGCTCCACCAGTGGATAGTGGGCTCCCCAGACGAGCGCCGCGCCAATAGCCATCACATACCAGGGAAATTGCACGTTCCATCCTCCGTGTCAGAAAAATTTACACATTGTCATCTGCCCGCAGCGCGACAGGCAAGTTTCATGCCGGACTCCACGCGGACCGTATCCGCATAACATGACGGTGGCGGGCGCGGATGTACAGAAATGGGAAATTCGTTATACTGAAATCGCAGTTATGTACTGCCGTTTGTTGTTATGCTGGCATTTGCAGGTACCCGCTGTTCGTCCCCGCGAAATTTCCACATCACAGCACGTTTAATCTTCAATCAATAAGAGTGAGGTTATTTGTAATGCGTACAGGTACCGTCAAGTGGTTCAATGAGTCCAAGGGGTTTGGTTTTATTTCCCCGCAAGATGGTAGTGCGGATGTGTTCGTTCACTACTCCGTCATTCAGTCAGATGGCTACAAGAAGTTGGCGGAAGGCCAGGCTGTAGAGTTTGACAGCCAGAAGGGGCCGAAGGGCATGCAGGCCACCGTGGTGAAACCGCTCAGCTAACCCTGTTCCGGTTATCCGGGCGACCGCCCGATTCTCAGACCCCGCCCCACGTGGCGGGGTTTTTTATTTCTGCGAACACCACATCGCGCTAGCGATTGGAAACGCGACCCGATTTGAGATTCACCTTCTCTTTCTTGCCAAGCTCGTGATCCAGCACCCAACCTTTGGGTTTCAGCCGGAAGAGGTAAACGGTCTTTTGCGGCTTGCCACCGGCCTCAAGCCGGTAGCTCACCTCGCATACCGCCAGCTTGTGCTTATCGTTGTGCTGCACCGTGAACGCGGCATCATAAATACCCTTCTTGGGAGATTTCTTCTGAATACCTGCCTCGAGTTTTTTTGCCGCGAGATAGGTCATCATTCTTTCCGGTGCGTCCTTGGGGCCGGGAACCACCAGCGGATGCGCTTCATCGAGTTGATTGGCATTCAGCACATGTGCCACCTTCCACCCATCCGCTTCTTTCGTAAACTGGTAGCGCTGCGTCAGCGCGGCTCTCTGGCCAACGCGGTATTCGGCTTCGAGATAACCGGTCATATGCGACCCTTGTCCCTCCGGCGCAGCGTAACGTCCATCCCGGAAGGCAACGATCTCGACGGTCTTATCCGGGTCATCGCGCAGCAACTCACGCAACACCAGGAACTGAAACGTATCCGTGGAATCCACCGTGAGATCAGGCTTGCCATTGACGAGGCGGAACCCCTTGATGTCTGCCTCGAACGTTCCGGCGATACTGCTCTTCACTTCATCCGGTAAGGTGAGATTGATCTTTCCTGGCAGCTTGCCATTCTTTTCCAGCCCAAACTCGAGCTGCAACGAATACTTATCCGTGAACTTCTGTTCACGGGAGGCTTCCTGACCCACCTCATTCCAGGAAACCACCACCTGCGGCAGGCCTGTACCAGAGGCGTTCGTGAACTTGAAATGCTTTCCGGCCGGCACTTCCCAGGCCGGCGTAAACAACACAATCCTGACATTGAGATCAGCCTGAGCGTCTTTCCCAAGATTCAATGTCAGCACACCGTTATCAATGGTGCTACCCACCACCACAAACGGCTTGCCATGTATCTGTCCCTTCGCCGGTGTTGCCGGAATGGCCGCGACGTCGACTTTGGGTTTATTGTCTGCCGGCTCAGATGTCCCGGCCGCGCTTTTATTCGTGGTGGGTGCCCTGGTGGTCACGCCCTTTGTCCCTGCCGGCTTGTTGGCGAAAAAGCCGGTGACGAAATCAAGATCGCCGCCCTGCTGTAGGAAGTACGCCCCCACGCCCACCACGACCAGAACCACCAGCACAACTATCTGGGTCAAGGATTTCTTGTCGAGATTCATTTTTAGATTCAGACTCATTGCTCACCTGCCTGTGATTTTATGCAATCCTAAGGATAGTATGCCCGGCCGCTTACGCCAATCGATTTTCGCAGTGCCATTTCTGCCAATTTTCGAGGAATGTCCTGGCCGTCAGAAACCGAAATAAAACCCAATACCGGTTGCGCGTAACGATTCACGATAGAACTGGCCGTTGGGGCAAATGGCCCTGGAACTGCTCCAGCATCAGGCGTGCTCGGCGCGGGCCCCATTCTTGAACTCAAAATCGGCCTGAAACGAACGGCTGCCACTGACGGCCATCTCGCGAACCGGTGCACGGTATGTTCGGGAACTTTCAGTCCACGCCCCGGCCCCCATGGCCGTGGCTGGCCCGTGCCCAGGATATTTCCTGGCTACCCCGCCTGGCCCGGGGCGCTCAAAATCGACTTGCTTCACGAGGGGACCACTGTTCTTGAATTATGGTTTGAGTTCAGTCCCGATCTGGGGCAGACCATCCGCAACGAGCTGGTAGGAAAAGGCCGCCGCACCCCGATCTTCGAGTACGGCTATTTTCTCGCGCAGGTTGCCTAATAGTAATGCTTGTGTTCCTTGCGCCGCCGGCCAGCACGCTGGATCACGACGCCGCGCACGGAATACTTTCCCACCAACTCCACCGACGGATGGGCAGCGTTGAGCGCCTTGAGAAATTTGCGCTCGCCCTCGACGATGAATTGGCGGAACGTGGTCTCACCCTGGTAATCGATCACCACATAGGCCTCGTGGTACGGCGGCATGGCCGGATCCACCACGATGATGCAACCATCGACGAATTCAGGTGCCATGCTGTCGCCGATCACGCGTAGGGCATAGGGTTCGGCCTCGGCGCAGCTGTGGGCTTCCGCGTCCAGCGCGTCAGCCGTGATGGTCTGGATTGGAATACTTTTGAATGTTCCGGTCATCACCATTCCTCCCAAAATACCAAGCGGCTGCCGACCTGCTGACTGACAGGCGCGCCCCAATTAAACACGAACGGCATTTTATGCCATTCCGTCACGCTTAGGCCATGCCCGGGCAGCCCACGAAAACCCGGTGCCACATCAGGTTTGGGCGGAACGACGAATCACGGCTTCCACAAAGGCGACATTAAGCAGGTCGGGATTGACGATCTCCGGCAGTAAATGACGCACCTTATAGAGCTTTTCCGCCTGCCGACAGGCGACCCGTTCCAGGTGATCGCGGGTGGTGCGGTGCAGGTTACTGTGCGTCAGGAGATTCGGAGCGTGCCAGTCATGATAATCCTGCACCAGGTGGTTTTCCTCGTCGCTCTCCCATTCCGAGCGCAGTAACAATTCCGGAAACTTGTCTTGATCTAATTCCCTTCCCACTTGTGTGGAATCAATGCGGCAACCATTGAGACCGATCCCGTTGCCTTCGTTGTCACGCCGGAACCACTGCGCGCGCTCCAGCGGACCCGCGGCATTTTGCACGCAGCGATTCAATACATCGTGATGTGGAATGTGCGAAACCGGCACGCCGTCCGCCAAACTCGGCGCCACAAAGTTATTATCGCCCGCGAGCGCCGCTTGCCAGGTGGTATTCATAGCGCGCGGCGGGTGGATGTGGCCGAGTGTGCTCGCGAGAATCGCTAGCGGTTTCTGTTCCCTGGAGTCCAGGAGCCAAAGCTCGATCTCGTCCGCCAGAGGAAAAGGCAATGGCGGATGACGCTGTATGGTCTCGACAAAGGAACGCGTGCGCTCGGTTTTGATCAGGTTGCCGCTGCCGTCGGCGCGCCAGACAGCGTAACTGGAAAAACGCGACGGCTGGTTCAAGAACTGCACACGCCACGTGATGCCGTCGGCACTCATGGCGCGGAACCCCGGCATCTCTGCGACCTGTACCGTCCCCTGATAGGGAGACAGGTGGCGCATGCCGTAATAACGGACGTCGCTCATGTCCTGGCCTTCTTCTTCGCGCGCGGATGGGCCTTGTCGTAAACGCTCGCCAGGTGCTGAAAATCGAGATGGGTGTAAATCTGCGTGGTGGAAATATTGGCGTGACCAAGCAACTCCTGTACCGCGCGTAAATCACCGCTGGATTCGAGCAAATGGCTCGCGAACGAATGCCGTAACATGTGTGGATTCACCGGCGTGTCGATCCCCTGCTGTCGCGACCAGTGACGCACTCGCAACTGCACCGACCGTCCGCTCAGGCGCTTGCCGTTACGCGCGACAAACACGGCCTGTTCCTCGGCCCGGGAGAAACCGGTTCGCCGCGACAGCCAATGGTGCAAGGCCTCGCGCGCCTTGCTTCCGATCGGTACCTCGCGTGTCTTTCGCCCTTTGCCGGTAACACGGACCATTCCGTCCGCCAGATCCAGATCGGCAAGATTGAGACTCACCAGTTCGGCGAGACGCAGGCCGGAAGAATAGAGTAATTCGAGCAGTGCACGATCGCGCACATCGAAGGGTTCCTTGCCCTCCACTGACACCAGACGCACCGCCTGGTCGGCTGTCAGTGTCTTGGGAAGCCGACGCGGCGCCTTCGGTGCCGTCACCCCGCTCGCCGGGTTGCGCTCGGCCAGCTGCTCACGCATGAGGTAACGGTAGAAGCTGCGCAACGATGACAGTGCGCGCTGTATGCTCTTTCCGGAAAGTCCGCGGTGATGCAGGGCGCTTACGTGTGCGCGCACATGGCTCGCCACCACTTTCTCACATCGGGAAATGTTGTGCTTGTCGCAGAACGCCATCCACGCCGCGAGGTCGCGGCCGTAATGGGTGATGGTCAGGGGCGAAAAACGGCGCTCGTTGCCGAGGTGACTCAAAAAACGGGGGACCAGATCACGTGCTTGTGGTGGCATAAAACTTTCGCACGTCCGGACTCTGCCTACCTCAAATGCTGCGCAATATTGTGCATGAGTAGCTCACCGAGTCGGCTGAGGTAGACCGTTCCCATGCCTGGGTGAAACCGGTGTGGATCGTGCGTTCCGAACGCCAGCACACCACGCGGGTTTTTCTCCCCGAGTGGAATAAGGGCGCTTGACTTGATTTCATGCGCCTGCTCTCCGAAGAGATAGCCCATCAGACTCTCGTCATACTTGCCACCGCAAAGCGGCTTGCCGGAACTGAATTGTCGGAGCAGCGCGTTCAGGCGTTTGTCATCGTCCAGCACGAATTCGCGCCGCGCACTGTCGGAGGACCTGCCCAGAAACTGAATCGTGACCGCGTCCAGCCGGAATTCCTGGCGTAACAGATCGTAAGCCGTGTCGAGCACATCGTCGAGCGCCCCGCAACTGATCATGGCCGTGGCAAACCGGTGTACGCGTCCGCTCAGGATGTCGTTTTCGCGCGCGTTGTTCACTAGTTCGCGCAGCTGCTGCTGCAAGTTCTGGTTCTGGTCACGCAGCACCTGCACCTGGCGTTCGATGAGCGACACCGCCCGGCCGCCCACTTCGTGCGTCAGAATCAGCTTGGCGATAGTTTCCGGGTGCTGCAGAAAATAATCGGGATGATCTTCGAGGTAGCGGGAAACCGCCTCCTCCCAGGAAAGTTCCGTATCAAACTCACCGCTGGGTAATTTCTGTGTCATAGCCGTTCCAGATCAATAGTGCCTTCGAACACGGTAACCGCCGGACCCGTCATCCACACCGGCTCCCTTTCCCCGCTCCAGGAGACCTTCAATGTGCCGCCCAACAATTTCACCTCTACCTTATCGTCCAGCAGTCCTCTTTGGCGACCGGCTACCACGGCGGCGCAGGCGCCCGTCCCGCAAGCCAGTGTTTCACCCGCGCCCCGCTCATAGACCCGCAACCGGACATGGCGCCGATCCACTACTTGCAGGTAACCGGCATTCACGCGCTTTGGAAATCGCGAATGCCGTTCGATTAGCGGCCCTTGAGTATTGACCGGGGCACTGTCGACGTCTGGGACAACCTGCACGGCGTGTGGGTTGCCCATGGACAGAACGCTCACGGCCACCACGACATCGCCTACCTTTAGATCATAGACCTTCGCGCGAGTTTCTGCCTCAAATGGCACCTCCAACGGCTCGAAACGCGGCACCCCCATGTTGACAGTCACCTGGCCATCCGGCTCAAGGCGTGGATAAATCATCCCAGCCAGTGTCTCGACCGTAATTTCATCCTTATTCGTCAGCCCCTTGTCGCGGACAAAGCGCACAAAACAGCGTGCGCCGTTGCCGCACTGTTCGACCTCACCGCCGTCGGCGTTGAAAATACGGTAACGAAAATCCGCACCTGGACTCCTCGGCGGCTCCACCAGAAGCACCTGGTCAAAACCGATCCCGAAATGGCGATCGGCCAGACGGCGGATTTTCTCCGGTGTCAAAGAAATGGGGCGGCGGGTGCCGTCGAAGACTATGAAATCGTTGCCGGCGCCGTGCATTTTGGTGAAAGGGATGGGCATTTTCAAAGCTTAACGCGTGCGCCAGGGCAAATAAACCTAATTCAAGACCGCCGTGATGGGCCAAAGTACCTCAGGTAGTCTCGGTAAATACAGCGGTTCATGACCACCGTCATTCCAGCTTCACGTGCGCGGCGCGCGGCTGGCTCGTTCACCACCCCGTCCTGCAGCCACAAAGCCCAGGGGTGGGGTGGTGCCGCAAAACCTGAGGTGTCCGCCCTCCCTCTCAAGGCCAGGCACTCCTCCACCAGAACGTCCACATGCTCCGGTGCACGAAACACGTCCACGAGGTCGATTTTCTCCGGAACGTCCATAAGCGTGGCGAAGGCCTTCTCGCCCAGCACCGACGCCACCGCCGGACGCACAGGAATGATGTGGTAACCGAATGCCTGCATCTGCGCTGCCACCTGATAGCTCGGGCGCCCGGTTTTCGGCGACAACCCGACAATAGCGATCGTCTGGACACGTCGCAAAAGCTGTTCGATTTCTTCTTCTGATGGGTTACTAAATCTTTCCACGAATTACCTGGATTTACAGAGAGAGGTAAGGTGAACCAGAAATAAAATTCTCCTGTAAATCCCGCTTCATCCTGCCTCTTCCTATTTGGGTAGCGTGGTCTCCGCCGCCATCAATTCCGCAACGGTTTCGCGGCGGCGCACGACATGGAACCGACCGCCGTCCACCATCACCTCGGGGGCACGCGGACGGGTGTTGTAATTTGAACTCATCGCTGACCCGTAGGCGCCGACCGATACCACGGCAAGAAGGTCGCCGGGCTCGATACCGAGTTCGCGATCCTGTCCGAGAAAGTCGCCGGTCTCGCACACCGGGCCAACGACATCGTATACGCGCAGGGCGCGCGGTGCCGTTACCGAAACTGGGGTAATATCGTGCCAAGCATCGTAGAGTGCCGGGCGCAGCAGGTCGTTCATGGCGGCATCGACCACGGCAAAATTCTTTACCTCGCCAAGCTTCAGATAGAGTACGCGGGTAAGCAGCAATCCGGCATTGCCCACGATCGCCCGACCCGGCTCTATCAGAACCCGTAGACGCTGGCTGCCCGGTCCCGTGGCCTGCAATCGCCGCAACAACGCGCGCACGTAATCATCCGGCGCTGGCGGCTGCTCCTCGTCGTAGCGAATACCTAGCCCGCCGCCCAGATCAATATGATCCAGCTCAATACCGTGACTGGCCAGCTTACCGATCAAATGGCTGACGCGTTCCAGCGCCTCGACAATGGGCGCCATGTCCGTCAACTGCGAGCCGATGTGGCAGGCAACGCCACGAAACTGCAGGTTGGGCAACTGTTGTGCGCGTTGGTAGATCGCTTCAGCCAAGGCGATGTCGATACCGAACTTGCTTTCCTTGAGGCCCGTGGAGATGTACGGGTGCGTGCCGGGATCGACATCCGGGTTGACGCGCAACGCCACGGGCGCGCGGCGGTTGAGTTCGCCAGCAACACTATTCAGCTGCTCCAGTTCTCCTTCGGATTCGACATTGAAACAGTAGATACCCACTTCGAGCGCGCGCCGCATTTCCGGTGCGGTCTTGCCAACACCGGAAAACACGACCTTGGCGGGATCACCACCCGCAGCCAGCACACGTTCCAATTCGCCCACGGAAACAATATCAAAGCCGGAGCCAAGGCGCGCCAGCACATTCAGCACCGCGAGGTTGGAATTGGCCTTGACCGCGTAGCACACGAGATGATCGCGTCCGTCAAAGGCCGAATCGAACGAACGGAATCGCCCCTCGATGTAGGCACGCGAATAGATGTAACAGGGTGTTCCCACCTCGGCGGCGATCGTGGCAACACTCACGTCTTCGGCATGGAGTTGCCGGTCACGGTAAATAAATGGATTCATGAAAAAGTGGTCAGCCTACTTTTCAGGCTTGGGCACAGCCGGTGGGTGGGTCTGGCTGCCATTCGGCTTCGGTTCATTGGCTTCATCCGGCAGATACAGCGGACCTTTCTTGCCACAGCCATAGAGCGCCGTGCTACCGAGGAGCACGCACCATAACATCAACATCATGAGACGTAGGCCGGTTCGCTGCATTAAACGACTTTCTCCACATTAAACACGCGTAGCTTAACCCGCCTCTTTATGGCTCATCCAGCGCCGTCAAGACCGGACCAGGATAATGTCATAATCCACCATCTCGTTACGCAGCGATGCCCAATCCAGCAGCCCCACGCACGTTTTGATACCGGAGGTGGAAACGCCTTCGCGCACCCACTTCTTGACAAGGGCGATGGCTGGAGCCGCGGCAATCGCCGTACTGTTCTCGTCCCGGGCAACCAAAAAAATCGAGTTCTTGGCGCGACTCCCGTTTTTGGTTCCACGAATTTCCACGCCCAAGCCGCCATGGCGATTACCGACACCACGAAGACCGCCAAGGCTGCGCAACAACATGGCCGCCGGCCGTGGCAGGCTTTGTATCATGTCATGGCGCCTCAGCCAGCGACACAGCGACAGCACCAGACTCCCGGTGCGGGATGGCAAGGCGGTTCGGAAGGTCACCGTCTGCGCCCCGTACAATCGCGGAAAGATGTCAAGATCGAGCATGTCACACAGGTAACCACGGCGGCGCCCAACCGGGGCAGGGAAATACACCGGCCGCGGTCTGGTCCAACCCTCAAATTTCTGCCAACGCCCTTTCTCCTTCATGCGCACGAGCGCGCTGGAGTAATTCAGGATCGCCCGTGCCGTGGCCAGCTCACGGCAATCCAGCTTACTCAAGGCAATACAGATATGGATTTCACGGATGCGATCGAATCCCGGTGCCAGCATATCCACCAGCATCGCCGATAGCGTCGGTGCAGTGGCAGCGCCGGTCACAATCAGACTACCGGTCTTTTCCGCTTTTCGGGCTAGGTGGGTTAGGCCATTGGCATGTTCGCGGGTGTCCGCCGGATCCACGTAGTGCACACCCAGATTGGCGCACTGTTCGGCCACGGTATAGTCCCGATCCAGAAACGGTCCCCAGGTATTCACCACCGCGAAAACGTCTTTCAGGGCTCGCTGCACGGAATGCGGGTCGTTAAGAACCGTCATCACAGCGCCCTGGGTTTGCCGCGCCAGCCGATCGCGCTGGCGCGCGGTGGAAACACCAATGACACAATCGATGTCGGAGGAATGCGAAAGAGCGTCTCGGATGCGGCGACTGAAAGTGCCTTGCTCACCCAAGACCAGTATTTTCTTTTTTTGCGTCATATCCGGATGGGTTTATCGCCCCTGTATCGGGGTCGCGCTTCCTTGTACCATGGAGGCACCATTATAAACCCGGGTCCAGGCCACGGCCATGAATGAATCGGAATTCGAGCAACGCGTCATTGCAACCCTGCTGCACATTGAACAGGCAGTGGAAAACGGCGGTGCGGATATTGAATTCGAGAATGTCGGCGGCATCCTGACGCTGGAATTCGCCAATGGCTCGAAGATCATCCTCAACAAACAAGGGACGGCCAAACAACTCTGGGTGGCGGCCAAATCTGGTGGTTTCCATTATGGCTATCGCGATGGCCAGTGGATCAACGATCAGAGCGGCAAGGAACTGATGACCGAACTGTCGCGCTTCATCCACGAGCAGTCAGGGGAAGAGATCAATCTCACCTGATCCCGCAGGACGGTTTGTCCATGCGTCACCCCATACCACCCCGTTTCCCTCCTTCGAAGCAGACGACTCTCACGAAAAAGATACAGCGCGCCGTCCCTGGCGCGCACTCCAAATGTTAGCGCCGCTTCTTTTTCTTCGCCGCTGACCCGCTCTTGAGCTTGTCACGTTCGGCCTTGATCTTCGCCAGCTCGGCACTGTTGCGCTCGGCCTCGGCGCGCAAATCCGCCACTTCCTTGTCCTTGTCGGCAAGCCGGGTCTGGGTATCTACCAGTTCCTTCTGCACATTGGTTAGCTTGGTATTGAGTTCTTCGATCTCCTTCTTGCCGCAACCCACGGGGCCGACAAGCAAAAATGCCGCCAGCACTGCCCACAGTACGTAACGCTTCATACTCTGCTCCTGATAATTGACTATATTGTTAATGTAAGGACCTCGTCCGCCGCACGGAACCACCCAGCGGCACAGCGAGATGATACGCGGGGTTAGTGGCTAGTCAATGCGCGGTCCGTTGATGGTATTGACTGGCATGAGCCGCTGAAGTCCGGGAAGTGGCCGGCGCCATCCAAAGTTAAGGCAGGAGGTTTGACATGCAAATGCCCACCCTTTACCAGTTCTTCCGGCATCAGGTAAACCATGGATTCCTGGCGCAGGGTCTGGCCGAGCCCGCCATGGTGGATTACATCAGCGACATCCTGTCCCGTTTCGCCCAGACACAAGCCTTGTACGCATTGCAAGACGACGGCGGCCGGCCGCTGGAATACATTGTCGACATGCTGGAAGAATGGCTCCGTGCCCAGGGATCCGAAGGCAACTCGGCCAGCCCCGTGCGCGAGCGGTTCGTCATGCGCCACCTCGGTGAGTACACCTTGTTCATGAGCGGGCTCTTTCGCGAACGCCTCAAGAAACGTGGCGAACTCAATTACTACCTGGCCCATGGGCGAAGCGCCTACTGGCGCTGCGCCGATCACGAGGTTCACCCTCCGCGTCGGCAATTGTTCTGGCGGCTACATCACGATTTCGGACGCATCTCCAATACCCTCGATCACATGCGCCACGAACAGTTCCCGCTGACAGCGCCACCGTCGGGCAGCCTGCTAACAGCCTTCTGGCGCGCATAACAAACCGTTACCCGGGAGTCCCAACGCCCAAATCCTAGCTGGTCGTTCCCGCTCCCCGCCGCCGGTCACGGCCAGTGCGCCGCTCCATTTTATTTGGATCCCAACGCAACCACCCGCGCCGGTCATCGGCCTGGCGCCGGAGGGCACTGCGGCGTTCGCCATGCGCGTGTGCATCGTGGGGGTCTTTGCTATCTTTTTTCATGCCCCTCTGAGCTTTATCTCTTATCCGCCTTCCCGCGCACTTCGTGCGCCGGATATTTCTTCGCGTTGACTTCAATCTTGCGGCGGGCGGCGTCGAGCAGGTCGATGCCGAGGAGGTCGGCCATGCGCGTAAGATAGATAAAGACATCCGCCATCTCCTGCTCGACTTCGCACAGGGTCTTCTCGGGCAGCTTTCGGCTTTGCTCCTGCGTCAGCCACTGGAAATGCTCTACCAGTTCGGCGGCTTCGACGATGAGCGCCATCGAAATGTTTTTCGGTGAGTGAAATTGTTCCCAGTCACGCTCGCGCGCAAACTCGCGCAGGTGTTTCTTCAGATCTTCGAGGGTATCCATGGGATGCGATGCCTATGCCGCCGTTACCTGCCCGACCTGCAAAATCCCGCCGCGGCCGTGCGCTTGTTTGCTGCGATACATGGCCTGGTCGACACGCTCAATCACAGTCTGAAGGTTGTCGCCATGTTCCGGATAATGGCCGATGCCAATGGAAAGGCTCAAGTCAACATCGTTGCTGCTCGACCAGTCGGCCAACTTTTGCTGCAAGCGTTCCGCCACCAGAGCGCCGCCGGCGAGATCCGTTTCCCTCAGTATCAGAATAAATTCATCGCCCCCATAACGCGCTACCAGATCTGAACCACGCGCTTCGGTGGCGATCATGCGACCGATTTCCATCAACACACGGTCACCCACGTGGTGTCCGTGGGTGTCGTTGATCGCCTTGAACCGATCGAGATCGGCAAACAAGACGGCAACGGGCTCCTGCCGACGACCCAGATTCTGGAACAGACTTTCGACCTGCTCATTCAACGCGCGCCGGTTAAGCAGCCCGGTAAGATGATCGACGTTGCGCTCGGTTTCAAGTTTTCTCTTGCCCCTTTCGATGTTCGCCGTCAGCGAATAGGAATAGAGCACAAAAATTGCGAAGAACGCCAGAAAGAAGATGGCGCTCATGGAAAAAGCATTGAGGTAATCTGGATATCGCACTCCGATCACCAGCATGGCACAGACAAAACTGCCGATGACGGCCTGCGCAAACAGGCGCAACCCGTAACGCATGCCGTTGCCAAGGATCACCATAAGATAAACGAAGAAGCCGGGCGAGATCACGGCCGGATCTGTCAGAATGGCAAACGACGCGGCAACCAGATCGATCCACATCGTCAGACGCCAGCGCCACGGTGCATACAAGTGGTGCTTGGCGTGCCACATGGAAAAAATGATCTGCGCGCCATACAGGGAAAAGACGCTATTAAACATCGCCAGACTTGCCCAGTGACTGGTTTGCGCCGCACCACCGAGGTTGAAATAGGCCAGACCCAGCGCCCAAAAAAGCAGGCGCGTGAAATACTGGGCGCGCTGTTCTTCCCAAGCGGGTGTGCGCGATGAATCGTCTTCCCACCACTGCCAACGCCGATCAACTCCTGCACGCCGGTCGGTGGAACGGCGGCGGACCATCGCTCCTTTTTCTCCTTGCCACACCGGCAAGGCATTCAGGATGCCGCGAAAGACCACACTGAATTTGAAACTCATAAGCTGATCCCTATCTCAAGAAGCGACTCAACTGACGCGCACCAATTTTCCCAGGGGTTTCCTGATCTTCGGGGCATCCCTGATGGACACCTCCGTGCTGCCGTTTATTTGACAGGCCGGTTAAGGCGTTTGCGGGCGCGCTTGACCGCCGCCTTGACCTGCGCGGGTGCCGTGCCACCGTGGTGGTTACGGGCTTTCAGTGAGCCTTCCACCGTCAGCACGCTGTACACATCCTTGCCGATCACCGGGCTCAGGCGCTTGAGCTCATCGAGGCCGATGTCGGGCAGGTCACGCTTGCTATCAAGCGCCAGACGCACCGCCTTGCCCACCATCTCATGGGCGTCGCGGAACGGCACGCCCTTGCGCACCAGATAATCGGCGAGGTCGGTAGCGGTGGAAAAACCGCTGGCCGCGGCACGCGCGAGGTTTTCGCGTTTTACCTTCATGCCCGGAATCATGCCGGCGAATACGCGCAGACAGCCGAGCACGGTATCGAGCGTGTCAAACACCGGCTCCTTGTCTTCCTGGTTGTCCTTGTTGTAAGCGAGCGGCTGTGCCTTCATCAACGTGAGCAGCGCCACGAGATGGCCATTCACGCGCCCGGTCTTGCCGCGCACCAGCTCCGGCACGTCGGGATTTTTTTTCTGCGGCATGATGGACGAGCCGGTGCAGTAGGCATCGGACAGCTCGACGAAGCCGAACTGGGCCGAGGACCACAGAACCAGCTCTTCGGACATGCGCGACAGGTGCGTCATGAGCAACGCCGCCGCCGATACGAATTCGATGGTGAAGTCGCGGTCGGAAACGGCGTCAAGCGAATTTTCCGCCGCCGCGCTGAACCCAAGTAGCTTCGCGGTATAGGCACGGTCAATGGGGTAGCTCGTGCCAGCAAGCGCGGCGGCGCCGAGGGGCATGATATTCACCCGGCCACGGCAATCGCGCAGGCGCTGCGCGTCGCGCACGAGCATCTCGAACCACGCGAGCAGATGATGGCCGAAGGTGATCGGTTGCGCCACCTGCATGTGGGTAAACCCCGGCGCGGGCGTCTGCGCTTCGCGCTCGGCGAGATCGAGGATGACTTTTTGCAGTTGCGCGATGGCGTCGGACACGACGTCAATGCCGTCGCGCAGATAAAGTCGCAGGTCGGTCGCCACCTGATCGTTGCGCGAGCGCCCAGTGTGTAGTTTCTTGCCGACTTCGCCGATACGTTCGATCAGGCGCGCTTCGATATTCATGTGCACGTCTTCGAGCGCTACGCTCCAGACGAACTGGTTCGCGTCGATTTCGGCTTCGATTTCTTGCAGGCCTTTAACGATAGCGTCGCGTTCTTTTTTCGTGAGCACGCCCACGTGCGCCAGCATCTGCGCGTGCGCCATCGAACCCATGATGTCGTAGAGGTACAGCCGCCGGTCGAAATGGACGGAGGCTGTAAAGGCCTCGACGCCAGCGTTGGTCGACTCGGTGAAACGTCCACCCCAGGGTTTTTCTTTGCTCATGATATATATCGGTTGATTATTTTCGACGCCTTGGCACAGGGCCTTGGCGACCTTTGTCACCGCCCATCCGTAACGATCCCACGATTATCGGCCATATGTTGAGACTGCGGAATGGCCGGGCTATGTTTGCCTTGTAGTTGAGTCACCTGGTCCGGACTCTCCTTTGTGCACCCCCACCCCGAATTCCGGACTAGGACTTAGAGCCCCCCGCCTAAAAACGGGGGGTTTTTTTTGGCGGTACCGGCCGAAGTATACTTGAACCGATCTCATAATTGGCACTCAGTCTGGACAGGAAGAAAGCCATCACGTGGCGGGCAGACAAAGGAAACGCGATGCTTTGGCGTTGAGATCGGCTCTTGGGACGCCCGCCAAATAAATGAACCCTTTTTCTGCTTTGGGCGCCCACCAACCCGCTGAAATACATATAATTACAATCATTACAGGAATGTGTGCCGCGGGCCATGGGGCTCGACCATACTGAACGATACGGGAATGGGCCGCACCGCTGTCGGGTAACCGGTCCATAAAAGCACATCCGCCGCCGCGCGGCCGAACGGAATCCATGGCAAACACAAGCAACACCGACAAACAAAATTTCCTGCCCGATTTCGGGTTCTCCGGCATGATGCTCCAGTTCGTGATCCTGGCGGAAATGATCGCCGTGATCGTCACCATTGCACGCAACAGCGAGCTCAGTGCGCAGGTGTGGCAGGACCTGAGCCTGCTTTCCATCTTTGCTATGACAATCGCACTTTTCAGTGCCATTGTTCTCAAGTTGTTTTCACCGTTGCTCCGGCGCGCGACCATGGCCTCCGGATCGTTATTGACCATCATGCTGCTTATGCTCGTCACCGCCAGCATCACCGAGGCCATGATCTACCTGCTCCACGACCTGGCGCTGATCGATGAACGCTGGCCGGCATGGCGTGATTCGTTTCAGATTCGCAGTCTGATGATCACCGGCATCATCGGCGCACTCGGCCTGCGTTATCTTTCCCTCAAACGCCGCGCGGAACTGGATGGCCGGCTGCAACAGGAATCAAAACTTCAGGCCCTGCAATCGCGCATTCGCCCGCATTTTCTGTTCAACAGCCTGAATAGCGTGGCCGCGCTGGCGCGCAGCGATCCCGACAGGGCCGAGGCAGTGCTGCACGATCTGGCCGATCTCTTCCGCGTGCTGCTCGCGGATGCGCGCAAACTGGTACCGGTGACAGCCGAACGTGAGATCTCACGCCAGTATCTGGAAATAGAAAAGATACGTCTTGGCGACCGGCTACAGATCAAATGGAGCGTGGGCAACATCCCCCGCGCGGCGATGATGCCGGCACTAACGCTGCAACCGTTGCTCGAAAACGCGATCTACCACGGTATCGAACCCCGATTCGCCGGCGGCACGATTAAAATCGAGATGTGGGCCGAAGGCGAAACACTCAACATCATGATCAGCAATCCACTCCCCGATGTGCAAAAAACCACGCGCAGCAAGGGCAACCGGCTCGCGCAGGAAAACATCCGCCAGCGCCTGAGCACCCAGTTTGGCGATAAGGCCAGCATGCAAGTGATTCAGGAAGGCGGCCAGTATCATGTCAAAGTCAAAATGCCGATTGTGCGGGGCAGCTGATGCAACTGTCCGAGAAGAACCAGCGGAGGCTCGACCGTGTGAAAAATGGTTTCATCAAAATTGAACAACGTCTCGGCGCTCTCCTGCCGCAGGCCGAAGCCCCTTCGGAAAAAAATGTCGAATTCCTGCCGAACTTCTGCACCGGCTGGGTAGTGTTCAATGTTGTCGTGGTGGCGGAAATGCTCGCGATTGTGATCAACCTTATCATCCCGCGCAATCTGCTCTCGTCCTCGCCCTTTCAGGATCTGCTGCTGATTTCGCTCTTCATCCAGTGGGTGGCCCTCGCCGGCACCACGGTGCTGTGTTACACGCGCAAATACCTGAACCGCCTGCCAAACCTGCGGGCGCTGGGTATAGCCTATCTGCTGTTACTGCTCACGACGTTTGCCGTGAGCGAATGCGCCATCTGGCTTCTGTGGCTCACCAAAAAGATTCACACCCCACGTCCGGAGTGGTACGCAGATTTTCACATCCTGAACCTCACCATCAGCGCCATCATCAACGGCTTGCTGCTGCGCTTCTTCGTGGCCAAACACGAACTGACCCAGCGCACGTTGTCGGAGACGCGCGCCAAGATCCAGGCCCTGCAATCGCGCATCCGTCCGCACTTCGTGTTCAACAGCCTCAACATTATCGCCTCGCTCACACGCCGCGAGCCGGAAAAAGCCGAGGCCGCAATCGAGGATATGGCGGATCTCTTCCGCATAATGCTCTCCGAGGACGAGGCCCTGGTGCCCATCAAGAATGAAATCGATGTCGCCAACAAGTACCTCGCACTCGAAACGCTACGCCTCGATAATCGGCTCACGGTTAACTGGGACGTCGGCAAGTTTCCGCGCAAGGCCGTGATGCCGGTACTCACGCTGCAACCCCTGCTGGAAAATGCGATCCGCCACGGGATTGAGGACCTGCCCGCCGGCGGCACGGTGGACGTGCGGTTGTGGGATGAAAACGATAAAATTCACATCCAGATAACCAACCCCGTCCCCAAGACCAGGGCCAAACTGACAAAGACGAGCCACGTTCAATCGCTGGACAACATCCGCCGCCGTTTCCATAGCCATTACGGCGAACAGGCGACGCTTACGGTCAGCGAAGAAAATGAACATTTCACAGTCACGGTCGTATTACCGACCCGTGGAGGTAGCCCATGAGAGTATTGATCGTAGACGACGAAAAACTGGCCCGCGACCGCCTGCGCGAACTGCTGAACGACATCGGCGGCTATTCCGTGGTCGGCGAAGCCATGAACGGCTCGGAGGCGGTGGAAAAGACCGCCGAGCTTAATCCCGATGTCCTGCTGATGGACATCCGCATGCCGGGCATGGACGGACTCGAGGCTGCCATGCACCTCATGGGCATGGAAAACCCACCAAGCGTGATCTTCACCACGGCCTACGACCAGCACGCACTCGATGCCTTCGACGTCAACGCCGTGGACTACCTGCTCAAGCCCATCCGCAAAGACCGGCTGGCCAAGGCGCTGTCCAAGGCGCATAAGCTCACCATGAAACAGCTGGCCGAGGTTAATCAGGCACGTCCTGAACCAACCGTGCGCACACACATCAGCGTGCACCTGCGCGGCAACATCCGCCTGGTGCCGGTACCGGAAATCCTGTACTTTCTTGCGGACAGCAAGTACGTCGTCGTGCGTACCTCCGCTGAAGAGCACCTGATAGAAGATTCGCTGGTGAATCTGGAAGAGGAATTCGGTGAACGTTTCCTGCGCATCCACCGCAATGCCCTCGTGGCCACGGGCTGCATCAAGGGCATCGAAAAGAGCCAGGACGGAACCTGGCAAGTGAGCCTGAAGGGTCTGGAAAACAAACTGGACGTGAGCCGCCGGCATACCGCGCAGGTACGCCGCTGGGCGCGCAACCGCCCGATGAATGCCTGAGTTATTTATTCACTTGAAAACCCTCCGTCTCGGTACGCGCAAAAGCCAACTAGCCCTGTGGCAGGCGGAATACGTGCGCGCACAACTCATGCGACATCACCCCGGCCTGCGTGTTGAACTGGTGACGATGACCACCGAAGGCGACCGCATCCTTGACCGCAGTCTGGCAAAGATCGGCGGCAAGGGGCTGTTTATCAAGGAACTGGAACAGGGACTGCTCGAAAGGAATACGGATATTGCCGTACATTCCATGAAGGACGTCACCGCGACGCTGCCGCCGTCGCTGCATATCCCTGTTGTCTGCGAACGCGAAGACCCGCGCGATGCCTTCATCTCAAACCATTACGACACCCTCGCCATCCTGCCGGAGGGTGCGCGCGTCGGTACTTCCAGTCTACGTCGCCAGTGTCAGTTGCGCGAGGCCTATCCGCATCTTGAGATTCTCACGCTGCGTGGCAACGTGAACACGCGTCTTTCTAAGCTTGATGCCGGCGAATACGAGGCGATCCTCCTTGCCGTCGCCGGCGTGAAACGTCTGGGCATGGAGACTCGCATCCGCGAGCGGCTCGACACTCGCGTGAGCCTGCCCGCCGTGGGGCAAGGCGCGGTCTCCATCGAGTGCCGCATCGACGACAAATCCACGAACGAACTAATCGCGCCGCTCAATCACCGCGCGACGCAACTGTGCGTCGCGGCGGAGCGCGCCATGAACGCGCATCTCGACGGTGGCTGCCAGGTGCCGATCGGCGGTTACGCCGAGCTGCACGGCGACATGCTGTACCTGCGTGGTCTCGTCGGCGAACCGGATGGCAGCCGGATGCTGCGCGCGGAGATTCGCGGCGCGTCCGCGCAGGCGGAAGCGCTGGGCGCGCAACTCGCACAGGAACTGCTTGCTAAAGGCGCCAAGGCCATTCTCGACAAGGTATACGGACGTGCCTGAATCCCCTTCCCGCACGCGCGCCCTGGATGGCGTGCGTGTGCTTGTAACCCGTCCCCGCGACCAAGCGGAGGACCTGGCGCAACGCATCCAACAGGAAGGCGGCGAAGCGGTACGGTTTCCGGTCATTGAAATCACCGAGCCGCGTGACACCCAGGCACTGCACTCGATCATCGACCGGCTGGATGAGTTTGCGCTCGCGATATTCATCAGCCCGAACGCAGTCAAGCGGGCGCTGGACCTGATTATCGCGCGTCGCGGAAAATTCCCGTCGCACCTGTCAAGCGCCAGTGTTGGGCGTGGCAGCGCCAAGGCGCTCGACCGTTTCGGGATCAAAAACGCGTTAGCGCCCGCGAACCGCTTCGACAGCGAGTCACTACTGGCGCTTCCGGCCTTGCAACAGGTCACGGGCAAACGGATCGTGATCTTCCGCGGCGAAGGCGGGCGCGAACTGCTGGGCGATACACTTACGCAACGCGGGGCCAAGGTGGAGTATGCCGAATGCTATCGCCGCACGCGCCCACTGGCCGACACCGCGCCATTGCTGGAGCGAGTGGCGCGAGGCTCGATCGATATCGTCAGCATTACCAGTCTGGATGGCCTGCACAATTTGCTCGACATGGTGGGCGAGGCTGGGCGGCCATGGCTCCTGCGCACGCCCGCGGTCGTCATCAGCGAACGCCTGGCCGCCGCCTGCCGTGAACTGGGCTTCGAAAACGCCTCCATCCTCGCCAGGGAGGCGAGCGACGAGGCCATCGTGACCGCCATCCGGACGTGGCGGGCGGCGCAAAAAACCCTATAATCGTCGAATCGACACAGGCCAAAACCCATGACAGATCACACCGACTCCCCGAAATCTGCCAACGCCGAGACATCCAAACACGGCAAGCAGACGACCAATGAGGAAACCAAGAGCATGCGTCCTGGTCAGGTCCGTAGCGGGCTTGCGCTGATCCTCGCCGTCATCGCGCTCATTACGAGCGGCTACCTCTGGTACACCGTGCTTTACCAGAACGCGGATCTGTTCACGACCGATGTTGTCGACACACTCAACCAGATCGAGGCCGACAACGCCCAGATCCAGGAATCGCTCGTCGCCGCCGACAAGGACATCAAGAGCCTGAAAGAAACGCAGGACACGATCCGGACCTCACTGGATAAAGTCAACAACGACCTCACCCGTAACCGCATGGAATGGGCCCTAACGGAAGCCGAACAGCTTCTCGTCATCGCCAACAACCGTCTGCAACTGGCGCGCGACACCCATTCCGCGCTCGCCGCCCTACGCGCCGCCGACCAACAACTGCAACAACTCGCCCGACCCAAGCTGTTGCCGGTGCGCCGGGAACTCGCACGCGAGATGGCACTTATTGAATCAATCGACAAAACCGACATTGGCGGCATCACGCTACGCCTCGGCACACTCGCGGACATGATCAACCGTCTGCCGCTAGCGCTCGAAATACGCCAACATGAAACCGGCATCGAACCCAGGAAAGACGAGGCCGGCGACAAGGCCGTGGCCAAAGAGAGCACGTGGCGCGTTGCCGCGCGTACCCTGTGGCAGGACATGGCTTCGCTCGTGCGTCTTCGCAACAACGTGGAAATACAGAAACCGCTGTTGCCGCCGGAGCAACAGTATTTCCTGCGCGAAAACCTGCGGCTTGCGCTTTATGGCGCCCAGCAGGCGCTATTGCAAGGCAACCTGCCCGTGTACCAGCAAAACCTCAAATCCGCCATACGCATGACAAAGGAATATTTCGATCTGAATTCCCAGGTCGTCACCAACATGCAGAGCGAATTGGATACGCTTCTGAGCACCAAGATCGTCACTGAACTGCCGGACATCTCCGCCTCGCTCAGTACGTTACGACGCCTATCCGGTCGGGGGAATGAGTCGTGAAATTGCTGCTGATCGTCCTCTCGGTACTGTTTGCGGGTGTTATGATCACCCTTTACTCCATCGAGAACCCGGGTTACGTGCTCATCGCACGCGCGCCGTGGAGCATCGAGATGACGTTCACGGTCTTTGTCCCGTTGATGCTGGCGGCGTTTTTTCTGGTGTACCTGCTGCTGTTCATTCTGGTCCGGCTGGTGCGCATCCCGCGCGACGTCCGGCGCTGGCGCGTCCGACGCCACGCCAAGGAAGCGCGTGTATCGCTGACCCACGGCCTTGTCAATCTCGCCGAGGGCAACTGGGTGGAAGCGGAAACGCAGCTGCTCGCGGGCATGCGCCATAGCGATACGCCGCTTCTGAATTACCTCGGCGCCGCCCTCGCCTGCGAGGGCCAGGGCAATATTGAAAAGCGTGACGAATACCTGGCGCTGGCGCATAAAAGCGCCGTTAACAATGACTTGGCCATCGGCATGACCCAGGCCTACCTGCAACACCGGTCGCACCAGCTCGAACAGTGCCTCGCCACGCTTAACGAATTGCGCGCCACCGCGCCGAAACACCGGCAAGTGCTAAAGCTGCTGGCCCAGATTCATGTCGAACTGCGCGACTGGACCGGCCTCATTGAGCTTATCCCGGAGCTGCGCCAGAACTACGTGATGACCACGAATGAGGTCGATGCCCTGGAATTGCAGGCGCATCGCGAACTGCTCAGACTCTCGCTACCGTCAGGACTACCGGCGGTGCTGAAAAAGGCCTGGAATGCGGTTCCCAAATCACTGAAGCGTCAATCGTCGCTGATCGCGATTTATGCGCGCCAGCTGATCCGGCAGAACGAAGTGGATGAGGCCGAATCGGTGCTGCGCACCGCCATCGAGGATGTCTGGGATCCGCTACTGGTGGAACTGTATGGCGAGGTACATGGAAACCATTCTGCGGAACAACTCGAGGCCGCTGAAGGCTGGCTCTCGTCGCATGCCGACGAACCGAAGCTGCTACTGACGGTGGCGCGGCTGGCCATGCGCACTGGACAGGACGCCAAGGCGCGTAACCACCTTGAAAAGTGTCTTTCCATGCAAGGCCCGGTCGAAGCCTTCCGCGACATGGGCAGTCTCCTCGAACGCCTCGGGGAAAAAGACAAGGCGCTCGATTACTACCGCCGTGGATTGGAAAAATACATCAGCGAATTGCGCCAGACCCAAACGCGCTCAAGCCAAGGTTCGTATACTTCCCGCCACCGCGCCGCGCGCTAGGCTCTCCCGCACTCAAGTCTCTTTGGCTTGGGGCCCAAGCCGTTCAGCTCATCTAGTCAGAAACGGGTTAGTCCTTCTCGCCGAGTAGCGCGCGTTTCAAACTGGCATCTGCCGGTTCCGGCCCGAGCCAAACCCTGAGCAGGGCACGCTGAAAATCCGCGCCCATCACGGAACCGCGTAACGTGTCGTTGATGAACACTCGGGTTTCACCGTTCGCCGGCATCTCAAGACGCAGCGCATCGTTTGGCTTCATGTCGCGCATCATGCCGTTTAACTGGTCGATCCGAGACTGATAATTCTGTGCTTCGGCCGTGGCGCTGTTGGCGAAAACACCTTCCTTCCAGGCGCTGGCGAGCTTTTCAGTGCCTACCTCGTGTACAAAATACATCAGCATGGCACGCGCTGAACTGGCGCCCAGTACCGCCTCGGCCTGGGTCATCGGTTGTGCCAGATAAAGGGCACCGACATATACTTTGATAAAGAATTTTTTGCGGTAGCCGGCGCCATTCAGCACGAGAGAATTTTTTTCACTCTGCAGGGTGAGGCTGTCAGGAACGTTGACGCCGCCGACATCACGCGCCGGCACGGGTGCGGAAAAAAACAGCAAAAGCATGACTAAGGCGGCGATGGGTTTCATGTATGTCTTTTGATTTTTGTAAGAGCGAGATTTATCCCGCCCTTGGGCGCGGAGAATGCAGACCTGCATCGCTCGCCTTGTCATTTATAATCATGCCCCTGCTTTAGGTCCCATTTCCTTCCATGCAGGCTGCCCACGGTTTACTTGGGTGATTCAAGCGCCCCATTCTGCGCGCGGAAAACATCCATCGAATAGGTAAATTCACCGACCCATTTCCCAGCGCGGAAATCGATCCGCACCACGTCCGGCACGAAACCTTTCCGATCCACGGCCATCGGAAAATCACTGGCCACAGCCCCACCGTCGATCTCATCGAAGCTGCACGCCTTTTCGTAACGCGCGGGCCGGAACCACAGGTTGAGCTTCGGCGTCACGGCCACCGCACCTTTGACAGGCTCGTCGCGAAACCACACGCGTTTCGCCACCATGCAACCGAAAATCAATTGCACTTCGGCGTAGAGAGGTTGCGTGCGGCGTTCCAGTGCACGTTCGGCACTGGCGCTCAGTTCTACGCGTACCGATTTTTCATAGAGTTGAATCGTGGCGATCATTAATGTTCTGGCGTCTTTTGCTCATCTTCGCTGCCCTGATTTTCGGAAGCGCTCACGGCGTCACGTGTCTTCTGCGCGCCTTCCTGAACCACGCCTTCGACCGCCCGCGCCTTTTCCAGGGCTTTAATCTGCGGCGCAAACACCGTGTCTTTCACATCATGCTTCTGCTCATCGCAGGCCGTGAGCGATAACACCGCCACCACGATCATCAGAACTGTGCGCATTGTTGCCTCCGGTAAAATTCGTGCCCAGCCTCAGTTCGGGGTCACGCGGGTGAATTCAAACGAATCATAGTACAAGCGGTCGTCAGGCAGGCCATGTTTTTTCGCTGCTTCTTTGACCGCCGCAATCATGGGCGGCGGCCCGCTCGCATACACCTCATGGCCACTCAGGTCAGAATAATCCGCCACCACGGCATCATGCACCCAACCGGTACGGCCGGTCCACTGATCTTCCGGCAATGGCTCCGACAACACCGGCGTATAACGGAAATGCTTGTGTTCACGCGCCCAGGCGAGCGGCAGTTCATGCAGATACAGATCACGCCGGGCCCGCACGCCCCAGTAAAAATGCATCGGGCGTGTAACACCCTTGGCCAAGGCGTGTTCCAGGATGCCCTTAATAGGTGCAAACCCGGTGCCGCCAGCGACAAGAATCATGGGTTTGTCTGAGTCCTGACGCAGGAAAAAAGTGCCCAGCGGCCCCTGAAAGCGCAGCAGATCTTTTGCTTTCATCTTATTAAAGACATGATCGGTGAAAAATCCGCCGGGGACATGGCGGATATGCAATTGCAGCAGTTCGTCCGCCTCTGGCGCGGTCGCGAGCGAAAAGCTGCGGCGTTTGTTGCCGGCGAGCAGGATGTCAATGTACTGCCCGGCGAGAAACTGCAGGTGCTGGCCTTCGGGCAGCTTGAGCGACAACTGCATGACGTCGTGCGCAAGTTTTTCCAGATTTACTACGCGGCACGGGAGAATCTTGATGGGAATACCCTTGGTGGCATCAATTTCTTTCGCTTCGATCACGAGATCCGACTGCGGTACGGCCTGGCAGAAAAGCGCGTGGCCCGCGTTTTTTTCTTCCGCCGACATGGCCTTGTCTTCGTAGACGCCGTAATCCACTCGACCCGAGATCAGCTTGCCCTTGCAGGTACCACAGGAACCGTTACGGCAACTGTAGGTAAGGGGAATACCTTGGCGCAGCGCCGCAGCCAACACCGTTTCCTTGGCTTCCACGACGAACTCGTGGCCACTCGACTCGATGCGTACTTTGAAACTCATGCGCTGGGCCTTCTGCTTTGGAAAGGACACTATTGTTACCGAAAACCCGGGCAAGAAAAACTGCGGATTAAGAGCGGGTATTGACCTGCGGTACCAACGGCACTACCGCTGCATGGGAAAAACGGAGAAGTGAGCTTACGTGCGGGCAGGAAACAGGGTACTAAATCCAGGAAACGCCGTGCACGTTTTCCCAGATTTTCACCGCGCGGTCGACATCCTCGTGTTGCAGCGCCTGGCGCGCCACATTGCTGCATTCCTCGCGCGTGCCACATTCGTGGCCGTCCACCTTATACAACAATTTATTTCCGGTGCGCGCGTAGGCCGCGCCGTTCCATTCAAAACGGTTGTAGGCATTGTTGATGGCTGATATTTCCGTATGCGTTTCGACTACCGGATAGGCATTGGCGCCACGGCGCAGATGGAATCTTCCGTTCATCGCGAGCAATGTGCTGACTCCGGTCCCGGACTTTTCCACAAGCCAGGAGCGGCAACCGCTATCCGCGGTGCAGAAGGCCCCCAGCACCACAAACAAATCACCCCTGGCGGTCTTGCCGATCCAGCGGTTTGCATAATCCTGCACCTGACATGCCCCGGCCTCATCCGCAACCATGGATGGGTTACAGGCGGAGGTGACGATATCGGCCGGTAATTCATTCGAACTCAGCATAGGATCGGACGTTTCACCGGCAGCGGTCCAGAGGGCAGCCGCGGCAGTGAAAGTCATGGCGATCAGGGTTATCCGGGTTTTCATGGTGCTGGTTCCGTATTGCCTCTCTACCCTCAATAAAAAGCACATTCCGTGCCAGGACAGGGAAATCCAGAAAACCCAGCATTTACAATATATTAATCAGAATGGAACCCCCTGTTCTTACCACGGTCTTACAAAAAAATGAGAACAACCACCGGCCGGCTGCGTCACCTATGCCTCACCCTCCTGCGCGCACAACATGCGGCGGCGCCCATCGCAGCCACGCCGGAGATTGCATTGACATTCCCGGCCCTGACCCATTTAATGCGGCCCATGTTTGAACAACCCTTGCACCTCAATCGCAACGCGTCATGAACGGCGCCATTCTGGTAGAAGTCAAAAATCTCTCGCGATTCTACGGCGAGTTTCAGGCGGTCAAGGACGTCAGCTTCACCATCCAGAAAGGCGAAGTCCTTGGCTTCCTCGGCCCCAACGGCGCGGGCAAGACCACCACGATGCAAATCATCAGCGGCAATCTCGCGCCCTCGGGCGGGAGCGTGACCATTGCCGGCCATGATCTGCTCGAAGACCCACGCGCCGCCAAAGCCGCGTTGGGTTATCTGCCGGAACAACCGCCGCTGTACCGCGATCTCACCGTGGACGAATACCTGGACTACTGCGCGGCCCTGAACCGCCTGCCACGCAGCCAACACCGGCCAGCACGCGACAGTGCCAAAGAACGATGCGGGTTGCAGGAAGTCGGCCGGCGCCTCATTGGCAACCTGTCAAAGGGTTTTCAACAGCGCGTGGGTATTGCGCAGGCGATCATTCACCTACCGCCGGTGGTAATCCTGGACGAACCCACGGTCGGACTCGACCCGATCCAGATCCGCGAGATCCGCACGCTGATCCGCGAACTTGGCAAGGAACACGGCGTGATTCTGTCCACGCATATCCTGCCCGAGGTGCAAGCCGTGTGCGACCACGTGCAAATCATCCACAAGGGCGAGCTTGTGCTGAACGAAAGCATCGAAGGATTGCAACAACACATGAAGTCGGCCTCACTCACCGTGGCCTTCCGTGAGGAACCCGATATCGCGCTGATCGAAAAAATCCCGGCCGTGACCTCGGTGCAGAAGGAAAGCAAAGGACGCCTGCGTGTGTCCCATGAAGCCGATCGTAACCCGACCGAGGCAATTCTCCGGCTGGCCTCGGAGAAAAACTGGGGATTGCAGGAAATCCGGCCGGGGCGGATGTCGCTGGAGCAGGTATTCATGGAACTGACCTCGGACCCGCAGGCGGAGGCACTCGTTTCCGCCCATCACGTCGCCAACATGGAAACACCGTCCGCATGATACTGACCATCGGCATGCGTGAACTGAGGTCGATGTTCCTCTCGCCGCTGGCGTGGTCAATCCTCGCCGTGGTGCAGCTCATCCTGGCGTTCCTGTTCCTGAGCCGCGTCGAGCTGTACCAGATTTACCAGCCGCAACTGCTGGCGATGGAAAGCGCACCTGGCGTCACCGAAGTCGTGGTGCCGGATCTGCTCGGCAATGCCGCCATCGTGCTGCTGCTCGTGGTACCACTGCTCACCATGCGCCTGGTGGCCGAGGAACGGCGCAATAAAACACTGTCGCTGCTCTTCAGCGCCCCGATCTCCATGACCGAGATCGTGCTGGGAAAATACCTGGGCGTCGTGCTGTTCCTGCTGATGCTGCTGGTGCTCATCGGACTGATGCCGCTGTCCCTGCTCACCGGCAGTGGGCTGGATTTCGGCCTGTTCTTTTCCGGTCTGCTCGGGCTCGCCCTGCTGCTGGCAGGGTTCGCCGCCATCGGACTGTTCATGTCCACGCTGACACAGCATCCCACCGTGGCTGCCATCGGCACCTTCGGCGCGCTGCTTCTTTTCTGGGTTCTGGACTGGTCGGGACAGGGGGTCGCCGGCGGAAGCGTGCTCGCGTACCTGTCGCTCTTCAACCATTACAAACCATTTCTTGAAGGCACCTTCGACAGCGCCGATGCAATCTATCACGTGCTGCTGATCTTCACCTTTCTGGCCCTTAGCATCCGACGCCTCGATGCCGACCGGCTGGGGGGCTGACGCATGCACCACACGCCCAAAACAAAATGGCAGTTGCGTCTGGTCAACGTCAGTTTCGTCATACTGTTCCTGGTCATCATCGGCCTGCTGCAATGGCTCTCGCGCGAATACCACCTGCAATTCGACTGGACCCAGGCGCACCGCCATTCACTGACGCCAGCCAGCGTCGCCGTGGTCGAACGGCTAAAAGGGCCGGTCAAGATCACCGCCTTCGCCAGCCAACGCGGCGAGACACGCCAACTTATCCAGGCCATGGTGCAGCGCTATCAGAAATACCGTCCGGACATTCATCTAGAATTTGTTGATCCCGACACCAACCCCGAGCGCGTACGCAAAGCCGGCATCCAGTTCGATGGCGAACTGCAGCTGGAATACAACGAGGCCAGGGAGAGTCTTACACCCACGCAACTCAACGAAGAAAATTTCACCAACGCACTGACGCGTCTTGGCCACCGCAGCGAGCGTTGGGTGGTCTTTTTAAGCGGGCACGGTGAACGCTCCCCCGACCGGCAGGCGAACTTCGATCTCTCCACCTGGGCTTCGCAGCTGCACAAACGTGGCTTCAAAACCCAATCGCTGTCGCTGGGCGAGCATCCGCAGATTCCGCAAAACGCCACGGTGCTGGTGATCGCTGGCCCGCGCACGCAATTGCTGCCGGGCGAGGTCAAGGAAATCCAGAATTATCTCCAACACGGTGGCAACCTGCTGTGGCTCAGCGACCCCGGCCCGTTATACGGACTGGAGCCCATCGCGGAAAACCTCGGCATCGAATTTCAACCCGGCACTATCGTCGACCCGGCGGCTGAGGCCATCACCGGCAACGCCGCTGCCATCGTGGTGGCCAAGTACGGCGCGCACCCCGTGGTCCGGAATTTCGCCGAGGTCACCCTCTTTCCTTTTGCGAGCGGCATCAGCATGAACGCCCCCGAGGGCTGGCAGGGATCGGTGCTTATCGACACGCATCCCTCCAGCTGGTCGGAAACCGGATCACTCGATGGCAAAATCGAATTCAACAAGGGCACCGACATCCCGGGCCCGCTGAATATCGCCGTGACGTTGACGCATGACCAGGAGAAGCGTCAACAACGCATCGCGGTTTTCGGCGACGGCGATTTCCTTTCCAACAGCTACTTGGGCAACGGCGGCAATCTCGATCTCGGCATGAGCCTCATTAACTGGCTCTCGCAGGACGATGCCTACGTCAACATTCCTGTGCAAACCACACGCGACCGCCAGCTTAATCTCTCGCACCCGGTCCAGATCGCCATTGCCATTCTGTTTCTGATCGCACTGCCATTAGTGCTCACGGCAGGTGGCGTCGTCATCTGGCTACGGCGGCGTAAGCGCTGAGGAATGCACGTGACAGACGCACCTGAAACAAATCCGGAGAATCAGCCCCCGCCCGGGGGCGGCGCAGCACGAGCCGTGCGTCTCAAGATACGCTGGCTGCTGAATCTGGCGCTCGTGGTGCTGGTCGTGGGCCTCGCCTGGGTTGCCATCCATAAACCTGGGCAGCAAAAGGACGTACCGGAACAACCGTTCACCGGCATCAAGACCGACACCATTACCCACATCCGCATCGAACAGTCGGACAAAAATCCCATCGTCCTGGAAATGACGGGTAGTCAGTGGCGACTCACAGCGCCGGTTTCAGCGCGCGCCAATCACTTCAACGTCGAGAGCCTGTTGCGCATTGCCTCCGCACCCAGCGAAACCCGATTACCCGTCGGCGACAACCACGGCGAGTTCGGTCTCGACAAGCCGCAGGCGCGTCTCTGGCTTGAGAAGGACGAACTTACCTTCGGCACGTTACACCCGCTCAAAAACCTGATTTACGTCCAATACCAGAACAGCGTCTACCTCATACCGGCACAGCGTTTCATGGCGGTCAGCCATCCGTATGTGGATTTTATCGACAGCCGCCTGCTCGAAAACGACCGCAAGCTTACCGCCTTCAGGCTGCCCGGTTTCACGCTCACTCTGCAAAACGGAGTCTGGCAGCAGAAGCCGCACAATAAAAAACTGACCACCGATCAAATCAACGATTTTGTTTCAGAATGGCAGAACGCCAGCGCGCTCGGCGTCGAAAAATTCTCTGGCAAGAAGGAAATTGGCCGGATTGAAATCGGTACCACCCGTGATGGCAAGAGCGAAAAGATTCTGCTGGGTATTCTCGCGTACAAGCCTGATTTCATCCTGCACCGTCAGGATGAAGGGCTCGAATACCACTTCACCGAAGCGACTGGAAAGCGCTTGCTCGAAATTTCCGGGGCCGAGTAATGCGCAAGAAGTTGTCACGCCTGTCTTTCTGTGTTCGTCTGCCTCTCCCCGTCCATGCCGGAACTGCCTGAAGTCGAGACCACGCGCCGCGGCATCGAACCGCATGTCGTCGGAAGATCCGTCGCGCGCGTGATCGTGCGCCACCCCCGCCTGCGCTGGCGGGTGCCGGACAAACTGAAAAGGGAACTGCCCGGACAAGTCATCCTGTCCGCCTCTCGCCGCGGCAAATACCTGCTGCTGGTCACGCACGCGGGAACGGTGATTTTGCATCTTGGCATGTCTGGAAGCCTGCGTGTGACTTCCTGCGACCAACCGGCGGATAAACACGATCACGTGGACATCGCACTCGACAATGGCGACTGCCTGCGTCTGCACGATCCGCGCCGTTTTGGCGCGGTGCTCTGGACCCACAGTGACCCGCTGGCACACAAGCTGTTGAAGGACCTGGGACCGGAACCACTCGGCCCAGATTTCGACGGCACCTATCTGTTCCACACGTCGCGCCGACGCAAACGCGCCGTGCGCGACTTCCTGCTCGACGGCCATGTGGTCGCCGGCGTGGGCAATATCTACGCAAACGAATCGCTGTTTCTGGCCGGCATCCGTCCGTCGCGTGCGGCCGGCCGGCTCACGCGGGCCCACTGCGAGACACTGGTCAGGATGATCCGCCAGACCCTGCACCGGGCCATTCAGGCCGGGGGAACCACCCTGCGTGATTTCCGCCAGGCCTCTGGCCAGCCCGGTTATTTCCAGCTTTCACTCCATGTCTACGGGCGCGAGGGCGAGCCCTGCCCGACCTGCGGGACACCCATCCGGGCCAAACGGCAGGGCCAGCGGACGGCGTTTTTCTGCCCGAAATGCCAGTTGTAGGCTAGACTTAGCCAATAGTAAGACTTATCTAAAGGCATAGCCCGTCTCGCTTTTGATCTCCGGCCCAATGTGACGTGAGAAGCGACCAAGACGTGCCGAGGGATCGTTTTTAAGGGATGTCCGTGAACGTGAAGAATCAGAACCTGGAACAACATTTCGAAGCCTACAGCGCCTGGCGCAATCGGCTCTCCGGCGCCATTGCTGAACTCAAGTCCTGGCTGCTGAAACAGGATCTGAGTGACACCCAGGTCGACCAACGCCTGGAGCACGTGCTTTCCACGTTGCACGACGACAAGCTCTATGTCGCCTTCGTTGCCGAGTTCTCACGCGGCAAATCAGAACTGATCAACGCCATTTTCTTCGCCAACTTCGGACAGCGCATCCTGCCCTCAAGCGCGGGGCGCACCACCATGTGCCCAACCGAGGTAATGTACGAACCGGGCAGTGCACCTTCGCTGCGCCTGCTGCCGATTGAGACCCGCAAGACCGGCACCACCATTACTGAATTCCGTGGCTTCCCCGAACAATGGCAGACCCATCCGCTCGACACCCAGGCGCCGGACAAGATGATCCAGTCGCTGCAGCACATCACGGAAGTCAAACATGTGCCACGGGAAGAGGCCCAAACCATGGGCTTCCATGTCGCCGAGGACGAATCACAGAACGGCATGCGCATTGCCGATGACGGCATGGTGGAAATACCGAAATGGCGCCACGCCATCATCAACATCCCGCACCCGCTGCTCGAACAGGGACTCGTGATCCTCGACACGCCGGGCCTGAATGCGCTCGGTGCCGAACCGGAACTGACGCTTAATATGTTGCCGTCTGCGCATGCGGTGCTGTTCATTCTCGCCGCCGACGCCGGGGTCACCAAGTCCGACATCGATGTCTGGCACAACCACATTGGCAGCCGCAAGGACAGCTCCAACAAGGGCCGGCTCGTCGTGCTCAACAAGATCGATGGGCTCTGGGACGACCTGCGTAACTGGGATGAGGTCAACCGTGAAATCGACCGCCAGGTCCGGGAAACCGCCAAACACCTGGCGATCCCCGAACAGAACATCTATCCGGTCTCGGCGCAGAAGGCACTACTCGGAAAAGTCAGGAACGACCAGAAGGTTCTCGAACGCAGTCGCATCCGCGCACTGGAACAGGCGCTGGGCAACGAGATCATCCCGGCCAAGCGCGAGATCGTTAGCGACAACATCCGCGGCGACATGGACGATGCGATCAACGCCATACTCCTGATCATCGCGCAGCGCTCGAAAGGTGTTTACGAGCACATGGAAGAACTGACCGGTCTTTCCGGGAAAAACATGGACGTCATCGAACACATGATGTTTAAGGTTAAGGCCGACAAGGAAATCTTCGAGAAGAGCCTGCAACGCTTCCAGGCAACCCGCAGTATTTTCTCGCAACAGACCAATGTCCTGTATTCACACCTGAACTTGAAAAACCTGGACTCGCAAATCGCCCAGACCAAGAAGAACATGGAAATCAGCATGACCACATCCGGTCTCAAAGGCTGCATGGAGAATTTCTTCAAGTTCTCTCACGACACCATGGAAGAAGCCTCCAAACAGGCACAAGAAATCAAGGCGATGATGGAAGGTGTGTACAAGAAATTCCAGGAAGAACATGGTCTGTCCAGCATCAAGCCCGGTGGATTCTCTGTCACCCGCTACCTGCGCGAGATCAAACGGCTCGAGGCCAAACACGATCAATACATGAAAAGCGTCTCGCTCGTTTTCACCGAACAGCAGATTCTGACCCGGAAGTTCTTTGAATCCTCCGTGGCCAAGATCCGGGCCATCTACAAAATGGCTAACCGCGACGCCGACAACTGGTTGAAGACCATCATGTCGCCGATGGAATCGCAGGTGCGTGAACATCAGGTGCAGTTGCGCCGCCGGCTCGAATCCGTCAAACGCATCCATCAAGCGAGCGATACGCTGGAAGATCGCGTGCATGAACTTGAACAGATCCGCGATGGGATTCACGAACAGGAACAACAACTCGAAAAACGGATAGAAGCCGTGCGCCAGGCCATCAACGCGAACACCCTCGAAGGCCAAGCCCCCGCGACCGCCAGCGCCTGATCGTGCCGCGCCGTGGCTCTGCGTTTTATTTCACTTCTGCCAAACCTTCCCCGCGCGGGTCAGACACCGCCTCCAGACGATTGGTCTTTTTGTACTGCGTGACGATCTGCATATTGCCGTAACCCTCGGGCCTGACCTCCTCCAGCGTGTGCCCCCACTTGCGCAGGGCGCGCACCTCAGTGGCGTCAAACGCCTTAGGCTCGTATGTCACCACATCGGGCAGGTACTGATGGTGAAACCGCGGCAATGCCACCCACTCCTTCGGCCCGCCGTGCCCGTGGGCCATTTCAAGGGTAGCAAGTAGTACCATCGTAATGATGCGGCTACCGCCGGGAGTGCCCAGGACTACCACGGTGTCATCGCTTTCCAGGAACGTCGGGGTCATGCTTGATAACGGGCGTTTGCCGGGGGCCACGGCGTTGGCCTCTGAGCCAATGAGGCCGTAACTGTTTGGCGTATTAGGACTCACGGCAAAATCATCCATTTCGCTGTTGAGCAACACCCCGGTTCCGGGCGGCATGAACCCCGATCCAAACAACGTATTGAGACTCAGGGTCGCGGCCACGCGGTTGCCTTCGCGATCGATGATCGAGAAATGCGTGGTGTTGCTGCCCTCTTTCACCGGCGTAATGGGCGTCATGTTCTCGTGCGGCGCGGATGGACGAATTTCCTGTCGCAGCCGGGCGGCATAGGCGGGATCGAGCAGGTGGTTCACATCCACGGTCACCTGATCCGGGTCACCGAGGTAACGCGCGCGATCGCGGTAGGCAAGGCGCATGGCCTCGATAATCACGTGGTCACGCTCCGGCTTTTCCAGCGCGTCGAGATCAAACGCGCCGAGCATGTTCAGCATCTGCATGAGCACCACCCCGCCTGAGGACGGCAACGCGGCGGAGGTGACACGCACGCCTCGGTAAACGCCCTGTACCGGCGGACGTTCGATAACGCGGTAATCGGAAAGATCCTGGCGGCTCCAGATACCGCCTGCCTGACGCACGCCGTGCACCAGTTTTTCGGCGGCGCGACCTGCGTAAAAACCTGCGCGACCTTTATCGGCGAGAAGCGTGAGCATGCCGGCAAGTTCCGGCTGACGCAGTACCTCGCCCGGGGCGTAGATGAAACCGTCTTTCAGGTAAATGCGCGCCGCTTCCGGGTTGAGTTCCAGGCGATCATGCTGACGCAAGGTTATTTTGCCGTAGTGGGTGGAGACAGCGAACCCCGCGCGCGCCAGGCGAATTGCCGGCGCCAGACTTTGCTTTAATGGCAGGCGGCCGTATTTTTCGGCGAGATAAACTAGCGCCGCCGGCGTGCCAGGGATGCCCGCCGCGAGCGGGCCGTCCACGGATCGGCCCGGCACGGGTTTGCCATCAGCGCCGAGATACATGTTCCTGGTCGCGGCCAGTGGCGCGCGCTCGCGCGCATCGATCATGACATCCAACCCGTTGCGGGCCTGGTGCAATAAAAAGAAACCGCCACCGCCCAGTCCCGTGTTGTAGGGCTCGACCACGGCCAGCGCGGCCGCCACCGCCACCGCGGCATCAAAGGCATTGCCGCCACGCGCCAGGATTTCGTGCCCGGCCTGCGTGGCCAACGGATGCGCGCTCGCAATTCCAGCCGCGGTCGGACGCATATCCGCCGCAACCGGAAGCGGCAACAAGAGAAGGAGGAAAATGGTACGGAAGGCAGCAAGCATGGGCACAAGATAAAAGAGATCTGGCTAAAGCGCAAAATCCGGGATCGAAAGTTCGTTGTCTTGTCTGATCCCGCAGCAAAAAAGGCGGCCGTGGCCGCCTTTTTCAGGAAAGAACGGGAATCAACCGGCCTTGCGCATCAGGATTTCATATTTCTGACGCAACCGGTCCTTCGATTCCTTGTGGTTGGGATCGGTGATGATGCAGTCGATGGGGCAAACCTCCACGCACTGTGAGGCATCGAAGTGCCCGACACACTCGGTGCAGAGATCGGGATCGATCTGGTAGATCTCATCACCCATGGTGATGGCACCATTCGGGCACTCGGGCTCGCACACATCGCAATTGATACACTCATCCGTAATAAGTAGCGCCATCTGAAAATACCTGTATAAAAATATGGTTTTACGATAAAAACTGTCTACAAAAAATATTAGACGATTTTCGCAGACAGTGCAGCCGCGACGCGCGGGTCCACAAAATCCGCCACATTGCCGCCGAGCAGCGCGATTTCTTTTACCAGCGAAGCGGAAATAAACATCTCCTGTTCGGATGGTGTGAGAAAGACCGTTTCAATCTCAGGGGCAAGCCGGCGGTTCATGCCCGCGAGTTGAAACTCGAACTCAAAATCGGACGCGGCCCGCAGACCGCGCAGAATCACCTGCGCGTTGTGCTGTCGCACGCACTCCACCAGCAGGTTATCGAACCCCGTCACACGCACACCGCGAATATCTGCCAGCACGGCGCGCGCGAGTTCCACTCGCTCCTTCAAGCCGAACAACGGCTGCTTCTGGGGATTGGCGGCCACGGCCACGATCACCTCATCGAACAAACACGAGGCCCTTCGTACCAGATCCTTGTGGCCGTTGGTGATAGGATCGAATGTCCCCGGATAGAGCGCGGTTACTTTCATTCACAACCTCGTATTGGTTACAAAATATACCACGGAGAAAATTCCGCCAATTGATCGAAATCAAGTATCATGTTTTCCGCGCCAGATGATACCCCACCTGCCCGGCCTTCTTGCTGCGGAGCAACTCCCACGTGGCGGGAACGGGGAGCGCATCCACCTGGCTCGGCGCCTCGATGTAAATCAGACCACCCGGCTTGATCCAGCCATGCCCCTCTATTAATTCGGCACAGCGGGCAATGAGATCGCTTTTGAAAGGCGGGTCGAGAAAGATGATATCAAAGGGCTGGGAAGGCTGGTTCAAGTATTCGGCGGCGTCAGCCAACACCACCTCAGCATTCTGCGCCTCAAGCAGCTGCACATGACGGCGCAACGCCTCGGCCACAGGGGGTGCTTTCTCTACCATGACCACACGACCGGCACCGCGGGACAAGGCCTCGAGACACAGCGCCCCAGTACCAGCAAAGAGATCGAGACACTGGGCGCCATCGATATAAGGCTGCAGCCAATTAAACAGTGTCTCACGTACCCGATCCGGCGTCGGCCGCAGTCCTTCCGACTCGGCAATGTCGAGCCGCCGTCCGCGCCAGCGTCCACCGATGATGCGCAGACGGCCCGGATAGGCCGATGTCTTTTTTGGCGTCGTTTTAGATGGCATGGCGGCGCCTGTTTTGCGCCGCCTCGGTTTGTGGTTAGCGCTTGCCACCCACCATCACCGTAACCATCTTGTCGGGGTGCACGCGCCGTCGGAAGGCGTCGCGTATCTGCTCTGCCGTGACGGCTTCTACCCGGGGTATGAAATCGTCGAGGTACGACAGCGGCAAACCGTAGAAGCCGATCACCGCCAGGTACTCAGCGATCTTGCCATTGCTGTCGATACGCAGCGGAAAGCCACCTGTGATGTGTTTCTTCGCGGCCTCCAGTTCCTTGTCCGTCGGGCCCTTAGCAACAAAATCCGCCAGCACCTGGCGCAAGAGTTTCACGGCCTCGTCCCGTTGCGTGTTTTTCGTTTGCAGCCCGAGCATGAACGGCCCATCCACGCGTAGCGGCATAAAATAACTGTAAACGCTGTAGGACAGCCCCTTTTTCTCGCGCACTTCGTCCGACAGACGCGACACCAGGCCGCCGCCGCCGAGGATGTAGTTGCCCACATAGAGCGGGAAATAATCCGGATCACCGCGGCGCATGCCCGGTTGACCTATCTGCACATGGGTCTGGCTGGCCGGAAATACGATGCGTTGTTCATGCGCCGCCTCCAGTGCCGGAGGCGGCGGCGGCGCGGGTGCCATTTCGCCGGTCGGCAATTGGCCCACCAGCTGCTTGGCGATATCCCTGGCTTCGCGCTCACTGACGTCGCCCACGATCACAAACCAGGCGTTAGCGCCAACGTAAAACCGCTTATGGAACGCCACCAGATCATCACGCACGATGGCCTTCAACCCCGGCTCATCTCCCGAGGGGCTTTGCGCATAAGGATGGGCGCCATACAGCGCGCGATAAAATTCCCTGTCCGCGATCGCGCCCGGCGATTGCGCCTCTTTCTGCAACCCCACGAGCGACTGTTCACGCTGGCGTTCCAGATTTTCCTGGGGGAAAGTCGGGGTCGCGAGAATCCGCGCAAACAGATCCAGCGCCGGATCGAGCAAGGTGGGATCCGAGAGGCTACGCAGGTCCACCGTCACCATGTCACGGTCACTGCTTGAGCCAAATTCCGCGCCCAGGTTTTCAAAATGGCGCGCAATCTCGTCGGCACTCAGACCCGACGCACCTTCATCGAGCAGCCCGTTCACCAGTTGCGCCAACCCAGACTTGCCTGCCGGATCGTGGCTCGAACCGGCATCGAACACGGCGCGTATCTGCACCATGGGCAACTCCCGGGCAGGCACAAAATAAACGCGCGCGCCGTTGGGTAGCGTCCAATGCTCGATCTTCGGGCCCGCCACGGCCACGGCCGAGACGGCGAAGCATGCCACAAACCACAGAATCCTAGCGTACATCGCCACCTCCCATGCGCGGCGCGCGGCGCCGCTTTGCCTTATCGATCGGCAATGGGTCGAGCACCGCCACTGTCAAATTCGAGTCCACCAGATATTTGCGCGCCACGGCCTGGACCTGCTCGGCCGTGACTGCGTTCACGCGCTGGACGTACTCACCGAGCATCCGCCAATCCAGTCCTATCGCCGCCATCCGGCCGACCAGCATCGCCTGATAAAATACCGAATCACGGCTGTAGACATTCGCCGCCACCACTTGCGCCTTCACGCGCTTCAGCTCCTCCACGGAAACCGGCTCACCCTTGATGCGCTCGATCTGCGCATGGATAGCCTGTTCCAGTTCCCCGATATTGTGGCCGTTCGCCGGTGTACCATCGATCTCCAGCAAGCTCGGAGACCGCGACACCGCGGAGTATTCGACACCGACACTCGCGGCAATTTTTTTCTCACGCACGAGTTCACGCTCAAAACGTGATGCCTGACCGCCGTCCAGAACCCCGGCCAGAACCGTGAGGGCATAGGGTTCCCATTCCGTGACATCACCATGCTTGGCGTTCGAGGTAAACACCGGCGTGTGATAACCAAGGACCAAGTATGGCACCTCCGCTGGCGCGGCAACATGCGTACGCCGTCCTTGATCCTGCTTCGGCTCCGATGCCGTCACCGTCTTGTCCAGCGAGCGTGACGGAACTGGCCCAAAATATTTCTGCGCCAGCGCAAATACCTCATCCGGCTTCACATCCCCGACCACCACCAAGATGGCGTTGTCCGGTGTGTACCAACGGCGGTACCACGTGCGCACATCCTCCACAGTCATCTTTTCGAGATCCGGCATCCAACCGATCACCGGGTTCTTGTAGTTGTGCACCGTATAGGCCGTGGCCATGAATTTTTCGCTGACCAATGCCTCGGGCTGATCTTCGGTCCGCAGCCGCCGCTCCTCCATGACCACCTTGATCTCCTTGCGGAACTCCTCGTCCGCGAGCGTCAGGTTGTGCATACGGTCGGCTTCGAGCTCAAAGCTGACCGGCAGACGCGATTTTTCCAGTTGCTGGAAATAGGAGGTGTAGTCGTAACTGGTGAAAGCGTTCTCACGTCCGCCGTTCTCGGCGATGATGCGTGAAAATTCGTTGGGTCCGTGCAGTGCCGTGCCCTTGAACATCATGTGCTCCAGCACGTGCGAAATGCCGGTCAGTCCCTGGGGCTCGTCCTGGCTGCCAATCTTATACCAGACCTGCGAGACCACGACTGGCGAGCGGTGATCTTCCTTGACGATGACGCGCAGCCCGTTGGGCAGAGTCATTTCATGCACCTGGGTGCAAGCAGCGAGCCACAGGCTCAGGGGGATGAGCCAGAACAATTTATTATGCATAGGGTTTCCCTGATGATTCTTCTATAATAAATATTGTGAATATTGTGCCACAGCTTTGATCGGGATAACCGAAGAAAATTCCCTCAGGATCGCTTTACTTTGCCCAACAACCCTCAACCAACCGAAACCGGCAGGCCCTCTGGCCTCTTTGGCAGACTGCGCGACAAGCTCTCCGCCACCCAGCGGTCACTGACGCGTGGTCTGAGCGATCTGCTGCTGGGCAAACGTGCTCTGGATGGGGGTCTCCTCGAGGAATTGGAGACGCTGCTGCTGTCGGCCGATGTCGGTGTGGACACAACCCAGAAACTGCTGTCCGGAATAACCGAACAGGTGTCGCGCAAACAGTTAACCGATACCCGTGCCGTGTACGGCGCACTGCGGCAAAACATCCTGGCCATCCTTAAACCCTGCAGCCAGCCCTTGACGATTTCCGCGGCCAAGCCGTTCGTCATCATGGTCGTGGGGGTCAACGGGGTGGGCAAAACCACCACCATCGCCAAACTCTGCCACCGGCTGAAAACCGATGGCCACAATGTACTGCTGGCGGCGGCGGATACGTTCCGTGCGGCCGCCATCGAACAATTGAAGACCTGGGCCAGCCGTCTTGGTATCCCAGTCATTGCCCAACACACCGGCGCGGATGCTGCCGCCGTGGTGCACGACGCCCTGAAAGCCGCGACCGCGCGCCACAGCGACATCCTGATCGTGGACACCGCCGGGCGACAGCACACCCAAGCCGGATTGATGGATGAACTGAAAAAGATCAAACGCGTTATCACGAAAATCGACGCCACCGCGCCGCAGGAAGTGTTACTCGTACTGGATGCCGGGACCGGCCAGAACGCGCTGTCGCAGCTGACCCACTTCCGCGATGCCGTTGGGGTGTCGGGGCTGGTGGTCACCAAACTCGACGGCACTGCCAAAGGCGGCATCCTCATTGCCATGGCCCAAAAAACCGGCCTGCCCATCCGCTACATCGGTGTGGGCGAAGCCATTGACGATCTGCGCGAATTCAACGCCGATGAATTTGTGGACGCCATTCTTCCGCAAAGCGATTAGACTGCACTTCCAACAAACATGATTCAGTTCAGCCATATTTTCAAGCGCTACCCGAGCGGCTTCGACGCTCTCCGCGATATCAACCTGAAAATGGAAGCGGGGGAGATGGCATTCATCACCGGACACTCGGGCGCCGGCAAAAGCACCCTGCTCCGGCTTATCACTCTCATCGAGCGGCCCACACGCGGTGAAGCCATCGTCAACCACAAGAATCTCATACGCCTGCCGCGCCGGCGTATTCCCTATTTCCGGCGGGAAATCGGCGTGGTCTTCCAGGACCACAAGCTGCTTTTTGACCGCACTGTCTTCGATAACGTCGCGCTACCTCTGATCGTCACCGGCGCCGATCACCGTGAAATTCCGCGGCGGGTGCGGGCGGCGCTGGAAAAGGTGGGACTGCTCGATAAAGAGCGCATGTATCCGATTACGCTTTCGGGCGGCGAGCAACAGCGCGTCGGCATCGCCCGCGCCGTGGTCAACAAGCCGCCCCTGCTGCTCGCGGATGAACCGACCGGCAACCTCGATTCGGCCCTGTCCGACGAGATACTCGACATTTTCCTCGACTTCCACCATCACGGGGTGACGGTGTTGATCGCCACCCATGACCATCACCTGATCAACCGGGCGCGCAAACGCGTACTCGAACTCAAGCAGGGTGAGATCCTGTCCGACTCCGGAGTCAAAACATGATCCGGAATTATCTGTTGCGTCACACGCAGACACTCTTCTACAGCCTCGGGCAACTCGCGCGAGCGCCAGTGGCCACACTCATGACCGTCGCCGTGATCGGCATCACGCTGGCACTGCCGACCGGCCTCTTCCTGCTTCTCGAAAACGTACAGCAACTGAGCAGCGGCTGGGAGAACAACGGCCAGATTTCGCTGTTCCTCAAGCAGGATGTCCCGAGCGCGGCGGCGGAAAAACTGGCGGGTAATATCCGCCGGCTGTCGTCGGTCGCACGGGTCGAGTATGTATCGCGCGAGGCGGCGCTCGCGGAATTCAAACGCCTCTCCGGTTTCGGCGACGCCCTCGATGCCCTGGACCGCAACCCGCTGCCGGCCGTGTTGATCGTGCATCCGGATGCGGCCTACAACCATCCGGATGCCTTGCAGGCACTGGTCCGGGATCTCGGACGCTATAGTGAAGTCAGTCTGGCGCAGCTCGATCTGGAGTGGGTCCGCCGACTGCACGCCATGCTGGCGCTGGCCAAGCAGGGCGTGCTGATTCTGGCCGGGCTCTTGTCCACTGCCGTGTTGCTCATCATAGGCAACACCATCCGCCTTGCCGTTCTCAACCGCCGCGACGAAATCGAGGTCACCAAGCTAATTGGCGGCACCAATGCCTTCATCCGCCGCCCCTTCCTCTATTCCGGCCTGATCCAGGGCCTGCTGGGGGCCATGACCAGCTGGCTGCTCGTCGGCCTCACCCTGCTGATCCTGGCCGGACCCATCCAGGATCTCTCCGCTCTCTATGGCAGCCAGTTCGAGATAAAAGGCCTGGATCTCAGTGCCACTCTGGCCCTGCTCGGGGCGGGTGGCGTACTCGGCTGGCTGGGGTCGCGGCTGGCGGTCGGTCGTCATCTCCGGGCCATTGAGCCAAAATAACCCGTTGAAATAGAATAAATATACCCCAAACCCTACAAAAATTGGTTCTTGGGAATAAAGTCGCAAACTCGATACCCTTAAATTCTGCCCCTAAACCGCGCTGAATAAAAAAATCGGCACAGAAATTTCTTGTTAAAGTTGCAAACTGAGGGTCAATTTATATGCAAATTCACCCTGCTCGTGGAATAAAGTTGCAAACAAGTGAAATCGGCTGTTGGCGCCGACCCAAATTTGACCAGCCCCGCCGATCCTAGACTGACCATGTCTGACGAGTGGAACACCCACGGAACAAGGGCCTCACGCGCATCGCGCTTGGTCAATTCCATATCGGCAGAATACCTTCATACTGGTCAATCTGGAATCGGCGTCAACATGCTTGTTGTCAGAATGCTCGAAGAAACCAGGTCAAAATGGCCCCAATACGATGTCTAGTTGGGGGTTTGAGTGAGTCAGATTGGTCTGAACAAGATTTACGTCCAGATATCCGGATTTTATTTTTTCTATTTCGCCACCCTCGGCGTGCTGGTTCCGTACTGGGGCTTGTATCTCCAGTCCGTCGGCTTTACGCCGGCGGACATCTGATTGTCTATTGAACTTCCCCTTGTGAAATTTGTTGAGGTTTCAGTTGGAGGTGAAGCACCCCATCCGTGGCTACTCCGATGTTAACGAACAATACTTCGCCGCTCTGATCAATAATGAATGTCGTTGGGATCGTCATCACGCCCCATGCTTTCGCAATATCCGAAGACTCGTTCACGTTATAAGAAATGAGCCGCAGGTATTTTTCGCCGTATTCTTCCGCAATGCGTTCAAGGATCGGTTTCTGTGCGTTTCGGCATAGGTGGCAACGGGGGGACCAGAAGTACACGATAGTGGGTATGCCGGGAGTTATTCCCAAACGTTGTATAGCGTTTTGCGCACGCTGTATCCCCCTGCGCCGTACGAGCCCCATCCCTATTGCTGCAGCGATCAGGACAAATAGGATGATTGCCAGGCGTTCGTACATATCATTCCTCGATCTGCCGCGAGCTTAGACGTTTGGTTTTGGCGGCCTCGACCCGGGAAACGCCCCGCCTATGGGTGCATTTTTAAAGAAACCTTTCACACCAAGTCGATTGAGCATGTAATACATAAAACACCCGGCGCACCAGCCGGCGAATGCAATGCCGGCCAGAACGACGATCAGCCACACCAACCCCCAACCAATAGACGTGTGTCCTGTTGCCAGTAGATATGCAGCCATTGACGACACAAGCAGGCCAATCAGGGTGGCGAAACGGTGTGGCTCCGGATTGTCCAGCCGGCGATCCGGACGAATGAGTCCGGCCGGCCGAAGGATGTGGCGGTACAAGGCGATGTACGGGCTGAATCCCGGGTTTAGGAACGTGAGGCCGAAGATCACACTCTGCGCGGCAACCAGTTCCCACCGATCCAAAAGAAATGCAGTCAGAAACAATGCGATAGTAAAAAACCGCTGGACCTGTATTTCGGCTTGATCAACCGCTCTGTTGTTTACTTTTACACCGGTATTCATGGGTCACCTCCTCAATGATTCCGGTCTATACAATACCCAAATTCGCCGCGCCACTGACCGCCTGCGTAATCGAGCGCCAGCCACTTCGGTACATAACGCTGCGGTCGCTCAATCGGTAGCGTTTCTGTCGTCGGCGGCCGGGATGCGGATTCGCAGGTCCGAACCAGCATGACCCGGTAACTCACGGTCACAGGCCCGGTCAGGCTGGCGCGCGCGACGACATCTGGATCCGGCACGGCACGAAACGCCAGGCGCTTCGCAACGAGACAGCTGAACAACAGCAACATTTCCACGTCCAGCGGTTCGCGCCGGGCACTGAGCGCCCGGCGCGCGGCTGATGTCAATCGCAACTCCAGCGGCCGACCATTCAGCACAAGGTGATCGGGAATGTCGGCACGCCGGAGCGGTTCCGCGGCGGGCACAGGACTGGCGGTCGAGTCGGTATTGTAATTCATGGATTGTCTCCTCATGGATTGATCAACCACTCTATCGTTTTCATTCACACCGGTATTCATGGGTCACCTCCTCAATAGTTCCGGGCTGTGCCGATTCCTCAATCCAACCCCAACCAGGCGGGACAGCCGTACAGCCTTTCTCAACGACCAGCTGTCTTACGCCTGTATATTGAGAATATTAGGGAAAGCAGGAGATTACTTGAACGAATTGGCTATTTTTCACCAGGCCGGAAAGGGTGATGCCGTACATTCTTCTGAACGTGCGGCACAGGTGTGCTGAGTCTGAAAAACCCGCGCGATGCGCGGCCTCAGTGAGGGATTCGCCTTGAACGGCAAATTGGACAGCGGTCATCAAGCGCAGCCAAAGGACGTAGCGCCGGAGTGGTATGCCAATCTGTTCGGTGAACAAATGGATCAAGCGGCTTTCGGAAAGACAAGCATGACGCGCAAGTTCAGCAATGGCCACTTTCCGGGCGAGATATTTTCCCTTCAGCAGGTTCATGGCGGCCTGTATCCTTGGGTCAATCGTCTCCTCGGCATACCCGCTATAGCCGTCAAGTTCCGTCACAATTTTTCTATACACATCGTGAGCCTGCCCGCATGACCCGAGAAAATTGCCAGAGGTATCGATGCACCCCCGCAACCTCTTGAGAAGAACACCATCAAGTATTTTGACTTTCCCTTCCCCGAGATGCCGTCTTCCGATCGTTTTGGCAACATCGGTTTGATGGTCAATCAGCACATGGATCCACGAGTGGCAATTGCCGGGACTGAATAATTGGTGAGGCTGGCCCGACCCAATTATGGCCCCGCCGCATTCGATGGAGGACCCATCTACCTGCAACCGAAAGAGCCCCTCGCGGTTCACTATGATCTGCAGGGCATAGTGCAGATGCTCGGTGTTGGCGGGGCATCGGCCCATATACAGAAAGTGCCCGGCCCAAAAATAACCACAGTATTTGGGAATCTCTTTTTCCATAGGTAATAACAATAAAGAAGTAAAATAAGGAAAGGTGACGAAGTGAACCTACCCCGATTTAATGGACACCTCGATAGGGGCTAGTATGAACCCGAAGGTGGTCCATGACCAAGCGTCAGTACCGTCGTTTCGCCAAAGAGCTCAAGCTCGAGGAATCAAAGGGGCCGAGCTCGATTTGTTTACGATGAATATGTAATAGAATAATTCGTGCCTGAGCTAACCCGTTTTCCTTAGGACAACCAAACAAGCGCCATTCAATTTTTGGCTCAATCTCTTCGCGCATGCTAGGACGTCGCTAATTCCATGCCCTACTGGCGCCTCTCCGGGTTTATTATGGAGTGATCTTGCCAAAGTGTCTGGAGATCAGCTCTTTATCCCCATACAAACCGTTATATAAAAACACCAACGTAGAAAAGCTGTCCAGCGTCTGCTCAGGTAAGGGTCGGGGCAGATTAACGAGCATGCCTATTTTTCCCGTAACCGGAAGTTCTGCTGAGTCACATCGATCGCCTGCAGCAACCGCTTCAGGGCCTGCGCGTGCTGGCTGGTTCCGTTCCAGATACCGAGGATGGTTTGCTGCAGGTCACGGGCTGTCGTCGTAGAGGCAGAATCCGGGCCGATGGTCTCGGCATACTGGCAAAGCTTTAGTGTATTACGCGACAGTCGTTTCGATTGTCCGGCCAGGATACGGCTGACCTGGCCCTGGTCTACCCCTGTTTCTCGTGCGATATCGGGCTGGGACAGTTTTTTCTCGGCCACGAGCGTGGCCAGTTTCTTGATGTGCACGCGCCAATCCGTCTGATTTGGCATGATTTAGGGGGGTGTAATATGCATATATGCTAATATAAATGCATTTACTAAAAAGCTCAAGTGCTGTTTTTATCGGGGTTTAGGCGGTAGTTCATGACTTTATTAAACGACTCCCTCTCCAGTTCATGACTTTATTCCACAGTTCACGACTTTATTCCCAAAGACCAAAAATTGGTTCTTGGGAATAAAGTCGCAAACTCGATACCCTTAAATTCTGCCCCTAAACCGCGCTGAATAAAAAAATCAACACAGAAATTTCTTGTTAAAGTTGCAAACTGAGGGTCAATTTATATGCAAATTCACCCTGTTCGTGGAATAAAGTTGCAAACAAGTGAAATCGGCTGCATAAATGCCAAGTTACTATAAATAGAATACCGGTTTCGGGTCGCCCGTGGAACTTCACAACACCGGGAAGCCGACATTGACTACGTCGGCTGGGTGATAGCCCGCCGCCAATACCAGCCAGTCGTGAACCACTAAAAACAGACATTCGCGAAAGCCATTGATCAGATGTACCAAAGGAAATGCCCCATGGCCGCGCAGCGGCCATGGGGCACCTTAAAACGCCGCTACTCTTTAGCGGTGAATTTCGGGGCGAATGATCTCCGGCTTCGAGATGTTGGGGCGTTCAACCTCCGGTCTAGAAACGCTGGGACGTTCAACGTTAACACCATCCGAACGGGTGTCCCCGTTCTGTTTGGCTGCCGCCGCGCGCGCGGCCGCTGCGGCCCGCAGTTCCTGTTCCTTCTTGCGATTGGCTTTGACCTTCTCCTGCGCCGTCGGATTGCCCGGCATCGCCGGGGTGGCCGCCTGGCCAGGGTCGTTCGTTTGTGCCGGCGTGGCGGCATTGGAGGATTTGGCGCCGGAATTCACATCCGTATCGGTATCGGCCGCGTAGGCGGCGGATACCGCGATGAGACCCAGGGTGCACAGCATAGTGGTTAATACAGTGTTACGTTTCATGGTTACAGTCTCCTGTCGGTTGGGTTGAAGTTAAAAACGGGTTTCCACCCCTGCGCCCACGGCGTAGTTTGGGCTTCCGTTGCCTAGGCCCTTATCAAAAAAAGCCTGCAATCCGGTGGTGGGATTAAGTGAATGGTTCCACGCGACGATCAGATCCGCCGCATCGGCTTGTCCGGCCACGGCGGATTGGTGGCCTGCAAACATGCCGGTCAGGAAGTCCTTGCTGTCAAGCTTCGTCATGGCCCCGGCGTCGTAGGTAGCGATATCCCTATATGTGACCCCGGATGGCTGCCCGATCATCCGGTAGCCCACATCCACGAATGGGAATATTTTGGTTCCAGCCATCCACTCCAGCCCCACACCGCCTTCGAAGTCGGTCTCGCCAGTTCCGAGGCCATTACTGTGCGAGGCGGTACCGAGCTTTATCTTGGCATAGGGAAGGATATCCGGCGCGCTGCCCGTTCCGTGCAGGCGGTAGCGGCCTTCAAGCCAGATGTCCCCCAGCCCACTCTCGGTAGTGGTAGCAGTGGTGGTCTTTCCACCCGTGCCGGGCCGGCCAAGCACCATGCCGCCGGACACCACCGCACCAGTGCTCTCAACGGAGATGTAGGGGACAGTGATCTTGAGACTCAAGTCATCCACTTGGTATTTCAGGTACACCGGCACGTACTCGATTTTGGTGGTGCTCGAAGCGCCATAGTCACCCTCGGAATACGAGGGGGCCACACCCATCGTGGTGCTGGTGGCGGCATGTGCCGTGAGCGCCACGTAACCGGCGGCGAACAGCGTGCCGGCGAGAGCGGATTTCAGATGCATGAATAACTCCTTCGTTGAGCAAGTTTTCGGTTGTTGGAGCCGCGCTTCCACGGCGGACCACTGTCGGGTTTTCCCTGCATGGCTGGTGAAAATATAGTGGGAAAATTTCCCACGGTCAAGGTTTGCTGCTATAGTTAAAGAAGTTTCCCGACGAACGGCGGGAACCCGAAATTGCAATCGAAACACGTTGCTGGAACATGGATATCGACCTGAAAAACACAGTCCTTGCTGTTCTCCGCCCGCTGATCCGCTATTTGATCGGGCGCGGCTGGACTTACCCTATGATGGGGGAATTGCTCAAGGACGTATATGTGATGGAGGCGCTGCAGCAGGCCGCCAGCCGCGGTGAACCGGTAACGGACAGTCGTGTAAGTCTGCTGACGGGAGTTCATCGCAAGGACGTCAAACGTCTGCGCGCCGAGCTACCAAAAAAGACGAGTCCGCCTGCGCTGCGCCGCGGCGCCAGTCTCGCGGCGCGGGTGGTCGCCGAATGGGTGTCCGTGCCGCGTTATCTCAATTCGCGGGGAAAACCAAAACCCCTGGCGGTGCACGATGCGGCGGGTAAGCCGAGCTTCGAGGCCTTGGTGAAGAAGGTAAGGGCCGATATGCGTCCCGCCGTGGTGCTCGACGAGCTGGTACGCGCGGGCGTGGCCAAGCTGGAGAATGGCACCGTGCACTTGCGGCGCAGTGCCTACGTGCCGGCGCAGCCGCGGGAGCAACTGGCGTTTCTCGGTGCCAACGTGGGCGATCACCTGCAAAGCGCATTGCGCAATATCACCGAGAAGCAACCCCCTTTCATCGAACGCGCGGTGTACTATGGCTTGATCGAGACGGAGGCCCTGCAACAGGTGCAACCGGAAATCCGCGAGCACGCGGAGCGTTTTCTTCAGGAAATAAACCGGCTGGTGATGCCTCTCAATACCACCGCAATCCGGCAGCGCGTAAAGCATGGCCGGCGGATGCGACTTGGCGTTTACTATTATGAAGACGATGCCGGCAAGACAAAGGAAAAAGAGCGATGAGGCACCCGATGAAAGCTAAACACATCAGCCGGTTCGTGGCAGCGCTGTTGATCTTCTCTGGCGTGCTTTGCCCCGCCTTGGCGGCGGACCCGGATCAGGGTGGCGGCATCGGTGGCACCGGAATTACCGGCGTCGGGCCGATACAGCGCTTCGGCAGTATTTTTGTCAACGGCCGCGAATACTTTCTGGCGGACCGCACGCGCATCGTGATCGACGGGAACACGTTTAAGGAACGCGATCTGCGGCTCGGCGACGTCGTGGTGGTGCAGGGCCGCGTGGATACGGAAAGCGGACGCAGTCTGGCGCTGCGCATCACCGTCGAACAGGCATTACGGGGCCTGGTAGAGAAAGTGGATGTTGAGGCCAGGACGTTTACCGTGCTGGGTCAAGTGGTGCATGTCATGCCCGATACTTTCGGGGAGGCGCAAGCCAGCAAGCCGTTCAACCTGACGCAGGTCCGCGTGAACCAGCCAATCGCTGTCAGCGGCCTGGCACGCGAGGACGGGTCGTGGACGGCGACGCGCGTCTCCTTCCCGACGGCACCCGCCGCAGGCAGTGTTCCCTTTATGCTCCGTGGCACGTTGCGCGCCATGGATCGAACACGCGGCACGCTAACCATTGGCGGCCAAACCTTGACCGTTACATCCTCACGTCTGCCGACGGAACTTGCGACCGGGCAGTCCGTGCACGTAACAGGTCACTATCGGTCCGGGCTGCCTCAGGCGCAGGCCGTGCGACTCGATCGTCGTGATCTTGGCCCGGCTGGTTCAGCCGTGGAGCTTGCGGGGTACGTCCAATCGCGACCGGCCCCGGAACAGGTTGTCTGCAGCGGCACACTGCTGCGTTACAGCAAAGATACGCAGTTCACTGGCGGAGCGACGGACAACCTTACGCCCGGCATGCCGGTTGTGGTCCGGGGGACAGTGCGGGCGGACGGCAGCATTGGCGCGGAGCGCATCATGTTGCGCACGGAGTTTCTGCACGTGGAGTTACCAAGACCGCCGGATAGGCCGCATGAGCATGGCCTCCAACCTTCGGAGCAGCCACCGCCGCGGCCAGAGCGCCCATCAATTGAACGGCCCCAGATTGACCGTCCCCAGCGGCCGTTTATGTGAGTGGCACGAGTCAGGCCGATCACGATCGACAAGCCCTGCGGTTCGGGAAAATATTGCTTGGTGTCTGGCGATAATAAGAGACATAAGGTGCTTGGCCGACGCCACCGGGTAATGGATGGCGAGATTCTAAATAAGGCATTCAGAGCACAGGAGCTTCGCGATTATATATTCACCTGAGCCTGAGACCAGGCATTACCAGGCATCGCCATACTTTACAGAAATGGCAGATTCTCAGTTTTCCGGTGAATCCACGCATGTTTTGCTTTTTTGTGGCGAACGGTTACGCGTGGCCTATACTTTTGTTGGCATTGCCCCACCAACGAGATGATGTGTATGCCAAGCCGCAGTCCCAAATAGACTCTATGCCAGGAAATGATAAATGGATAATTTTCGCCGCATGGCCAAACCAGTCATTCACGCTGTTTTGTTCGGATTTCTGTCCTTGACGCTGCACTTGCCGGCGGCCAACGCCGCCATGGTAAGCACCGATGCCGTGGCGAGCGGTCAGCAGGCGCAGGCAGCGCGTGATCACATTACGGCCGCGCTTTCCCGTGAAGACGTCAAGCATGCCTTGATTGCCCGTGGCGCGAGTCCGGATCAGGTGCAGGCGCGCGTGGACAGCCTCACCGGCGATGAATTGCAACAGCTCTCCGCCAAGATCGATCAGTTGCCCGCGGGTGGCGACGCCATCGATGCGCTTGTCTTGATTTTCCTCGTCCTGTTGGTTACCGACCTTATGGGGCTGACGGATGTGTTCCCGTTTGTGAAGAAGCCAGCCAGACGTTAAGCCACTGTTCATACACAGCATCGAAGGGAGTGATTTATGAAACGAAATCTGTTCGTGGCGTTACTTTTCCTACCCGGGGTTGCCGTGGCCGCGGACGTGTCCGTGTCCGGCAAGGTTACCGCGCGTGAGGGCGACAGTTCGGTTTCTGTCGTGCTCAGTAACGATGAGCGTTCGAGGGTCGAGCAGTATTACCGCAAGCATCGTGAGCCCGAGAGTGATCGATATGACGACCGTAAGTATCGGAGTGAACGCGACGATGATCGCCGGGAGGGCGAAAGGGATGAGCACCGCCATGGCGAACACGAAGGCCACGGCAGGGGAAGAGGAAATGGCATGCCGCCGGGACTGGCGAAACGCGGCGGTGATCTGCCCCCAGGCTTGGCCATGCGTGACAGCCTGCCGCCGGGATTAGCGCGGCATGACCGGTTGCCGGATGATGTACGATATGAACCGCTGCCACGCGATCTGGAGCGGGAACTGCCGCCGCTGCCGTCCAAGGATTATGTGCGCGTACGTATCGGTACCGATCTTCTTATCCTCAACAAAAAGACACACGTGGTCCTCGACATAGCGAAAGTGATTAACCAGTAATCTGGGATTTCAGGTTTTGCTGCAATAAACGCCGGGCCTCTGCCCGGCGTTTTCTTGTAACGTAGTGCATCTCAAGGCATAACAATAGAGATCTCCGGGAACAGGCTCCATGGCTACTCACCGGTCAGTTTTGGATCGGCGCCAACACCGCAAAGGTCAATTCCGGTGGCGGACTCCGCCTTTTAGTGGCCCCGGAGAGCTTATTGCGTATTCCGGCCATTCCTGCCACCGATTCCGGTCTCAAGGCTGCCGGGGATTCCGGTGCAATGCTGCCACCTGATCGGAGCGCCGCGACGCAGTGATTTATCTTAAGTGTTGTCCGTCTCCAGTTGGAGTTTGTGTTTTCGCATAGAATCCCCCTTCAGCGCAAGGCGGTAGGCATTGTGCACGAGCCGATCGAGAATGGCATCGGCCAGCGTTGGATCATTGATGAGCTCGTGCCAGTGCTCAACCGGGAACTGACTGGTGATAAGTGTCGAGCGCCGTTGATAGCGGTCCTCCAGAATCTCCAGAAGATCACGTCGCTGTTCATCGCCCAGGGCGGCAAGCCCGAAGTCGTCCAGGACGATGACGTCGGTTCGCGCGAGTTGTGCCAGGAGTTTGCGGTAGCGGCCATCGCCGCGCGCGACGGTGAGTTCGTTCAACAGCCGCGGCAGGCGCAGGTAGCGCACGTTCAGTCCTTCGCGGCAGGCCTGATGGGCGAGCGCGCAGGCAATGAAGCTTTTTCCCACACCGGCGGGCCCCGTAATGAGGCAGTTCAGGTGGCCGCGCAACCAATCCCCGGTGGCGAGTTTCGTCATCATCGCTTTATCCAGCCCGCGCGGATGGCGGTAATCGATGTCTTCCAGACAGGCATTCTGGCGCAGTGCCGCCAGGCGCAGGCGGGTCGTCAGGCGTTTGCTGTCACGGTACGTCGACTCCTGATCGAGCAGCAGCCCTAAGCGTTCCTCGAAGCTGAGGGCGGTGATCTCTGTCGACTCGCTCTGTTGGGCCAGGGCCCTGGCCATGCCGTCCAGGCGCAGGGTGTTGAGTTTCTCTATGGTCGGATGATGCAACATCACAGTGTCTCCTCTTGAGGTTAACGTTATTGGTAATAGTTGCGCCCACGCACGTTGTCGTGCTGAAGGATGGCCACGGAATCGGGTGCGGCGCCCAGCGCCTGACGATCCAGCCCTTTGCGCAGGATCGATTCGATCGAGCGGTAACTGGAGGCGCCCAGGGCTAGGGCCCGGGCGCACGCCGCCTCCAGGCGCCCGTGCCCGTAGGTCTTGCCCAGGCGCATGATCCCCAGGCACGAGCGAAAGCCCTGTTGCGGGTGGGCGCGGGAGGCCATGATGTGCTCGATCAGGCTCGCCGTGGCCGGTCCCATTTGTTTAGCCCACGCTATCAGACGCGTGGGCGTCCATTCGGCGTATTCACGGTGCGCCCGGGGCATGTGCTCGGCGATGGTGGTGTGCCGGCCTTTGGTACTGGAACGAACATGCGAGGCGAGGCGTGTGCCACGATGGAATGCCTCGATGGTCGTGCCGGTCACGCGCACCTCAAGCTGTTGCCCCACCCATCGATAGGGCACGGAGTAATAGTGACCCTGGATCTCGATGTGGTAATCGATATGCACCCGCGCCCGCTTCCATTCGGCAAAGACATAGCGTTCGGTGGGCAGCGGCTTCATCGCCGGGCGATCCAGCGTCTCGAAGAGGCTACGGCGGCTGCCAGGCAGTTTACGGAACGTGCGTGCATTCAACCGCTCGCGCAGCGCCGTGATCGCCTCGTTCAGCTCGGCGAGACTGAAGAAGCGCTGGTGGCGCAGGCGCGCCAGAATCCAGCGCTCCACGATCTGCACGCCCACCTCGGCCTTGGCTTTGTCGCGGGGACGGCGTGGGCGCGCGGGCAGAATCGCGGTACCGTAATGCGCCGCCATCTCCGCGTACGTCTCATTGCACAGCGGCTCGTAGCGGTGCGCACGCGTCACCGCCGAGCGTAAATTATCGGGAATGAGCAGTTCCGAGACGCACTGGTAGTATTCGAAGGCATGCACATGCGAACCGATCCAGTCGGGAAGTTGTTGCGTCCACGTCGCCTCGCAGTAGGTATAGTTGCTGGCACCCAGCACCGCGACGAAGATCTGCGCTTCGTGCACTTCGCCCGTGGTGCGCTCGATCACGGGCACGGTCTGTCCGGCGTAATCGATGAAACACTTCTCCCCGGCGCGATGCACCTGGCGCATCGATAAATCGAGGGTGCGGGCATAAGCGCGGTAGTGCTCACAGAACTGGCTGTACTGCAGGCCCGCGGGATGAACCGCTTTGTATTCTTCCCACAGCAACATCAACGTCACCCCTTTGCGGGCGAGCTCGCGATGCACCAGGGGAAGATCCGGCAGCGGGCGCGGATCCACGTACACCGCGGCCGGGGGAAACAGCCGCGCTTCGAGCGCGCCATCATCCCACGCCGGGGGCAGTGGCCAGGATAGGCCCGCGGCCTCGGCGCGTTTCACGTACTCGGCCACGGTGGGCCGCGAGATGCCGCAATGGCGCGCCGTTTTACGATCGGAGAAATGGCCCTCCCACTTCAGACGCAGTACTTCTCGAACTTGACGCATGGGTAACCTCTCTGCCGCCATCGAACCATCTCCCTGTATTGAAAGGAGACGCACGATACCGGACGGTTAGACCGCGTCGATACGCCTGAATCGGCCCTTAGCGGGGGTGGCAGCTATGGGCCGGAATCGGTGGCAGGATTACGCCGGAAGGGGTGGCAGCTTTGCGCCGGAATCGGTGGCAGGATTGGGCCGGAATACGCACTTATAAAGGATTTGCCAAAGTGTCTGGAGATCAGCTCTTTATCCCCATACAAACCGTTATATAAAAACACCAACGTAGAAAAGCTGTCCAGCGTCTGCTCAGGTAAGGGTCGGGGCAGATTAACGAGCATGCCTATTTTTCCCGTAACCGGAAGTTCTGCTGAGTCACATCGATCGCCTGCAGCAACCGCTTCAGGGCCTGCGCGTGCTGGCTGGTTCCGTTCCAGATACCGAGGATGGTTTGCTGCAGGTCACGGGCTGTCGTCGTAGAGGCAGAATCCGGGCCGATGGTCTCGGCATACTGGCAAAGCTTTTGCGTATTACGCGACAGCCTTTTCGATTGTCCGGCCAGGATACGGCTGGCCTGGCCCTGGTCTACCCCTGTTTCTCGTGCGATATCGGGCTGGGACAGTTTTTTCTCGGCCACGAGCGTGGCCAGTTTCTTGATGTGCGACTGCCAATCTGGCTGATTTGGCATGATTTAGGGGGGTAATATATGCATTTATGTAAATATAAATGCATTTACTGAGAACCTCAAGTGCTGTTTTTATCGGGGTTTAGGCGGTAGTTCATGACTTTATTCCCAAGGACCAAAAATAGGGCTTTATGAACTTTCCCTAAATTTGGCACTCTCAGGATGTGAGTGCTAAAATCCGTTCGGTCGTGGAAACGAGAGTGTCATTTGCGGAGGAGCTTTTCATCATGAATCAGTCACTGGCGCTACCTATTGGTCTGTATCCCGACAAAGGACTGTCGGCCTATTACCGTGCCGTCAACGCCATGCCGATCCTCACTGCCGTAGAGGAACGCAAGCTAGCGCGGCGCTATCGCAAGCACAACGACCTCGACGCCGCGCGCCAACTGGTCTTGTCGCAACTGCGTTATGTCGCGCGTGTCGCGCGCGGCTTCTCCGGCTACGGCCTGCCCCAGGCGGACCTGATCCAGGAAGGCAATATCGGCCTCATGAAGGCGGTCAAACATTACGATCCGGCGCGCAAGGTGCGCCTGATGTCGTTCGCGGTCCACTGGATCCGCGCCGAAATCTATGACTACATCCTGCGCAACTGGCGCATCGTCAAGGTCGCGACCACCAAATCGCAGCGCAAGCTTTTCTTCAACCTGCGCAAGTCACGCGAACGTCTCGGCTGGATGACGCGCGGCGAGATCGATACGCTGGCCGAAAAACTGGACGTGACGTCCGAGACGGTCCAGGAAATGGAATCCAGGATGAGCAACGGGGATGTCGCCTTCGATGCCGACAGCGACGCCGACGAGGACAACTTCCATACGGCACCGGCCGGTTATCTGCAGGACATGCGCTATAACCCAGAAGTGCTGGCCACGGCATCCGACCAGGAAGATGCGCGCCAGGGCCAGATGAAAGCCGCACTCGCTTCGCTCGATGTCCGCTCGCGCGACATCATCCAGCGCCGTTGGCTGGACGAGGCCAAGCCGACGCTGCATGACCTCGCCAAAGAGTACGGCATTTCCGCCGAGCGTATTCGTCAGATCGAGTCGAAAGCGCTGGATGCAATGAAAAACGCGCTTGAAGCATAATTCACCAGTGCGGTAAACCAATCAAATGGGCTTCCGTTGGAAGCCCATTTTATTTTCAGGATGTCGCCAAGATCAACCTTCTGCATCCAGCCAGCAAACTAGATAATAAAGCCGAAATCCCTCAGAAGAGCGCGACGGTCCTATGACCCGGGCGGGATAGAGGCTCTTCGTGGCATCGGCACCCTCAAGCGCTGCCGCTTCGGAATCCACCACCGTTACGCAAGTCTCCGGAAAACGGTCGCGGACCCGACGCGGCGCGTAAATCAGCGCGAAGCACTCACTGACGACCTTTCCTTCCGGATCAAGACCAATACGTGTCATTTAGGTAACCGCCCTGTGGATGACCGATTATCACACCCGGCCCTCTGGGCAACAACCAATTCCATTTACCTGAAATGGCAGGACACGTAACATGCGTCCCACTTTATGACCTCCACGTTCAATCTTTTCGCGACCTGCCCTAAGGGCATTGAACAACTGCTGGCCGAGGAACTGCGGACCCTGGGCGCGGAATTCGTGCGCGAGACCCGTGCCGGTGTCATGTTCGAGGGGTCGCTCGAATCCGCCTACCGCGCCTGCCTGTGGTCGCGGCTGGCCAACCGTATTCTGCTACCACTCAAGCAATTCGCCGCCCCTTCGCCCGAGGCGCTGTACGAGGGTGCGCAAACGATCCTCTGGAAGGAACACCTCGCACCGGAAGGCACGGTGGCGGTGGACTTCACCACGTCACAGTCGGCCATTACCCACACGCATTACGGCGCGCTCAAGGTGAAAGACGCCATTGTCGATCAACTGCGCGAAGAATTCGGCGTGCGGCCTTCAATCGATACCGCGCAGCCCGATGTGCGCGTGAATGTCTACCTGAACCGCGACGAGGCCACCGTGAGCATCGATCTGTCGGGCGAATCGCTGCATCGGCGCGGCTATCGCCGGCAAGGCGTCGAGGCACCGTTAAAGGAGAACCTGGCGGCGGCAATTCTGCTACGTGCCAATTGGCCGGCCATTGCCAAGGACGGCGGATCGCTGATTGATCTCATGTGTGGCTCGGGCACGCTGCTCATCGAAGGCGCGTTGATTGCCGGCGACATAGCACCGGGATTATTACGGCCGTATTTCGGGTTCCTGAACTGGCGGCAACACGATGAACCCATCTGGTCCACCCTGCTGGACGAAGCCCACGCCCGGTGCGAGGCGGGCATGGAGCGCATCCCCCTGATCCGCGGCTACGATCACGATCCCAGCGCCGTTTACGCGGCCAAAGAAAACATCGCCCATATAGAGCTGGGCGCGTACATCAACGTGGAGCTGCGCGAACTGAGCGACTGCCAGCCGGAACCGGAGGCCAAGACCGGTCTCGTGGTGGCCAATCCTCCCTACGGGGAACGGCTGGGTGAGGCACAGGAACTACCCGCGCTCTATGCCGAGCTGGGTGCACAACTCAAAAACTCCTTTCCCGGCTGGCGCGCCGCCGTGTTTACCGGGAACCCGGAGCTAGGTAAACACATGGGCCTACGCGCCAACCGGATGCACGTCCTCTACAACGGCGCCATCGAATGCAAACTGCTGCACTTTGAAATTACGGAAGAGTCGTTTGTGCGTGCGCCCAGCACCAAGGCCTTTGAAATCCGGCCCGGCTCCAGCGCCGAGATGTTCGCCAACCGCCTGCTCAAGGATCTGCAACACTTTGGCCGCTGGGCACGCCGTCAGGAAATCGGTTGCTACCGCCTGTATGACGCCGACCTGCATGAATACAACCTTGCCATCGACGTCTACGAATCCGATAAACGCTATGTGCATGTGCAAGAGTACGAGGCACCGGACACCATCGATCCCGACAAGGCGCGGCAGCGCCTGCAGCATGCGCTGGCCGTGATTCCCATCGTGCTCGAGATTCCGCGCGAGCAGCTGTTTCTCAAGGTACGGCGGCGTCAGAAGAGCGGTACCCAGTACGAAAAATTCGCGACCACGGGAGAATTCCATGAGGTGCGTGAAGGCCCCTGCCGCTTCTTCGTGAACTTCACCGATTATCTCGACACCGGGCTTTTCCTCGACCACCGCAGCACGCGCACAATGCTGGGCGAAATGGCGAAGGGGCAACGCTTCCTCAATCTTTTTGGCTACACCGGCACCGCCACGGTGCACGCCGCGCTAGGTGGAGCCAGCTCCACCACCACCGTGGACATGTCACACACCTACCTCGACTGGGCGCGACGCAATTTCGATCTGAATGGCTTAAGTCGCGGCAAACACGAACTCATCCAGGCGGACGTGCTGCAGTGGCTCAAGGAAAACCGCGCCCGCTATGGACTGATCTTTCTCGATCCGCCGACGTTCTCACGCTCCAAGCGCATGGAAGAAACGCTCGATGTCCAACGTGACCATGAGGAGCTGATCAGGGACACCGCGGCGCTGCTGGAACCGGACGGCATTCTCATTTTTTCCACCAACAACCGCCGCTTCAAGCTGGCGCGGGCAGGGCTGGCGGGCCTTGAAATCGAGGACATCACCCGCCGGACGCTGCCTAAGGATTTTGAAAGAAACCCGCGTATTCACCAGTGTTTCCGTATTGGACGCAGCCTGAAAGGGCCCGGAAAGCCAGTTTCCCGACCTTCTGGGCGGTAAACAGGCCCGTGCGTCCGGCAGAGGACTCTGGCCTTGCAACAAATACCGATTATTAGACTACTATTTAGTGTGCGCAGCAGCAAACAGGCAACAAATCAAATACTAAGGAAGGCAATGAAACTGGACCGACACCATATCGCGCTAGGGACTATCTTCGGGATGCTCGCGCTATCCGTTTTTCTGGCGATACCACAAGCCACCGGCACCCAGAATGGACCGACCATCACGCCCGAGGATCACACGACGGCGTTGACAGAGCCCAACAACCGTTCGCAGCCCTCGTTCTTCATCAAGGCCTCGGACATCGTTCGCCAAAACGGCGCCCGACGTTTGCCGCTGCGTTCCGGAGTGGCACTGGTCATGGACACCCGTGAAGGCGTGATGCTCTATGAAAATAATGTGGATCAACCACGCCCCATCGCATCGTTAACGAAGCTGATGTCGGCACTGGTGATCCTCGATGCCGGGTTACCCCTCAACGAGGCCATTGCCATCACCCAGGAAGACCGGGACAGACTGCGCGGAACGCACTCGCGTCTGCCTTTCGACAGCGTATTTACGCGTCTGGATCTTCTGCACGCCGCCTTGGCCGCCTCGGACAATCGCGCCGCGGCCGCGTTGGCCCGCAGCTTTCCGGGTGGCAAAGCAGCCTTCGTCAGCGCCATGAATGCCACGGCCCAACAGCTGGGCATGCTCAGCACCCGGTACGCCGATGCCTCCGGCCTGGACAGCAACAATATCTCCACCGCACGCGATCTGACCAAGCTGATCGCAGCGGTCGACACACACCCCTTGTTCCATCAGCTGACGACCACCGCCAGCTTTAGCGTCACTGATTTGCGCACGGAAAAACAGATTGCGTTCGTGAACACCAACCGCCTGGCGCGCAGCGGATCCTGGGAAATCGAACTGAGCAAAACCGGTTACACGGCAGCCGCGGGCAACTGCCTGGTGATGCAGACCACCATCAACAACCGACCGCTGACCATTGTGTTACTCAACTCGTGGGGCAAGCTGGACAAGTTCGCCGATTCCGTGCGCATCCGCGACTGGTTGACGCGAACCGAACGCCGGATTTCCACCCAGCACCAGATCGTGGCCCGAATCGAGAGCTGACCGCCGTTCCGACGGTCCGGCCACCCTAACCCGTAAATCGGTCAGACCGTCGCCCGGCGGATGGTTCGTTTGAGGCTGTGGATCTGGCGCAGCACCACACCAAGATGGGCACGGTCGTCCGACGCCAGAATTTCATCCCGTTTTTTCCTCAGCTCCCGGATTTTCAGCTTGATGGCTGACTTATCGATGCCGACCACTTGGTGATGCGCATGCATCTCAATACCAAGCGCCGTGCACAAGGCCTTCAGCAGGTGGTCCTTGTTCATTTGAGTCGCCCCCTTGACCGCCTCGTGCTCGATACCTTTGGCGATCTCACGCATCTCGACGACTGTTTTTGCTTTCAGTTCCTCAAACGTATGTGCCATGGTGATCCTCCTTAACGCAGGGTTTATCAGCAGGAAACAACACCGGAAATTATAAAATCCGCGGGCACCGTTTCAAGTGCCAGATACGCGGCATCGGGAAAGATTCGGGCAAAACCCGCTGTTTTCAGAATGCCACCGGCCGATAGAAAAAGACAAAACGCCCATTTTCAATATCAATCTTTACGGTAGCGCCGCGATGGAGGGCATAATCCACATAGCCGGGAATCGCGCCAACCTGATGACACTCGCTCACATGCGCCGGCGCCTCGAAATCCCGGTCACGGTCATACCAGGATATAAGCATATGCTCACCCAAACGCGAGGTGGCCTCGCGGTTCGCCTGCTGCATCGCCTCCTGATAGTCCTTCACAGGCGACATCTGTCCTAACTCAACCACCGTTACACCGGAGAGATCGGCTGCGGACGGCTGCGGACACGACGCGACATTCTCCTGATTCATTGCCTTCAATTGCGATGATCGTCCCATGGCCATCGACTTTATTCGCTGCGTTGGCTGCATCTGCCGAAACCACTGTTCCAAGCGGTCACGGTAGAACATGGCGGCCAGAATAACGATGAGGCTGATGCCGGTTAAGGTGAAAAGCTCCATGTAGTGATCCGCCCGGAAATACGTGCCGCCCATCGTCAGAAGAATGGTGCCCAGCAAACGGCCAGACACGGATATGAGCAGAAAGTCGCGCTGGCGCATATGCCCCAACCCAAGCACATAACACAGGTAGTCTTTGGGAAAGCCGGGGATCAGGAACATGAGAAACGCAAGAAATGAACCTTTATGTTTCATCACGTAATCGTAGCGATTGATGATCTGCAGGCCGACAAGTTTCTCGACCAGCGGACGACCCAACAGCCGTGCCAGCATGAACGCCACCCACGAACCGATCGTGAGCCCAATCGTGGAGTAGACGGTGCCACGCACCGGCCCAAAAAGTATCCCGCCGACAAACCCCGTTATCTCACCCGGGATCGGCGCGGCGATGACCTGCAACGCCTGTAACCCGATAAAAATTGCAGCGGCATACCGACGGTGGTCACGAATAAACTCAATCAGCTTCTTCTTGTTGAAAAAGACCTCGACCAGCCCGGACGCGTACAAAATATACCCGGTACCGGCAAGCACCCCGGTCAACAGCAATAACAGGAAAATTGATTTTTTATCGAGTCGAAACACGGTTTTCTGCTTAACGTTAATACCCAATAACTGTCACAATCTCGCCGAATGCTGTGTAAGAGTCAATCGCGCGACATCCGCCAAAAATCCACCGGCAAATCACGTTAAATCAGGATACATTTACCAGGCCTATGTCATAGTCGTCTTAGGAGAAAACCGATGGACACACTCGAGGCCATGCGGAACCGCACTTCCACGCGCGCGTACCTCAACACACCGGTCGCACGCAGCACCGTCGAGATGATTCTCGACGGTGCACGATGGGCGCCGTCCGGTGTCAACACTCAGCCCTGGCACGTCGCCGTCGTTACGGGCGAAACCATACAACGTATCAGCGCGGCCCTGCTCGCGGCACGCACAGCCAAGGAACCCGAACGCCCGGATTACCGCTACTACCCGTCACACTGGGAGGAGCCGTACAAGTCACGGCGCATGGTGTGCGGTCTGGCGATGTACAAGGCACTGGGGATTAGCCGTGAGGACACGGAGCGGCGCCTGAAAACCTGGAACCTGAATTATTCATTCTTCGGCGCCCCCGTGGGTTTTTTCTTTTTTCTCGACCGTACCCTGTCCCAAGGCTCGTGGGTGGATATGGGTATGTTCATCCAGAGCGTGATGCTCGCCGCGCGCACCTTCGGTCTCGCCACCTGCCCTCAGGCCGCTCTGGCCGAATATCCGGACATCGTACGCCAATATCTGGACATTCCCGAATCACGTGCGCTCGTCTGCGGCATGGCCCTCGGCTATCCCGACCTTTCCGATCCGGTTAACCAATATCGTACCGCGCGTGAACCGGTGGCAAACTTTACCAAGTGGTACGAGTAACCCGACAACCTGCGCCCGTCAACACGCAAACCACCGCACCCAATGTGAAATCGCGTGCAGGAACCAGGTTTTAATGATGGCCACCCTGTAAAACAAGGCTCAACCGCACCATCACGCAAAAAATATCCTGAAAAAATAGCTGACGCGGCATATATCGCCTATATTTCAAAGGACTAGAAATTATTCAATTAATTACTAATTACTATGCATCGCGTCAGGAATTCCAAGCTGGGCCAGCAACTCCAACTCCTGGAGGAAGAACTCGGTAACCGCGAGTACGAAATTGCGTTACTTAAGGAGATTGGCGATGCCGTCACAAGTGAATTACATCTTGAAAAAGTTTTTCGCCTGGTCGCTGAACGCGCACGCGCCTTGATTCAGGCCGAGACACTGCTGATTCCGCTCCTCAACGTCGAATGCACGCACTATGTCTACCGCGCCGGATCCGGAAAGAATGTCGATGAAATCGTAGGGGAAGTCCTTCCTTTGGAATTCGGGGTCTGTGGGTGGGTCTGGCGCCACAAACGCGCTTGGTGGCATGGGGTCCTGGCGGAGCTGGACGACGCCGAAAAAACCAAATGGGAACATGAAGCGGGCAACCTCATCGTGGTACCGCTCATTGGCAAACGCCATTTTCTGGGCGGCATTGCCGGTATCAACAAAGTGGGTGGAGGTGACTTCACGAAGCGAGACCTGGACCTCCTGACTATGTTTGCCAGCCAAGTCAGTATCGCCATCGAGAATGCCACGCTTTTTGAAGAATCCGAAATTGCCAAGAGCAAGGCGGAACAATATCAGCGTGAGTTAAAAAATCTGAACGCAGAGCTGGCGCAGGCCAACACCCGGCTGGAACATCTGGCGCTGCATGACCCCCTGACGGAGCTTCCCAACCGGACCTTGCTTCTCGAGCGCATGCAACAGTGCATTCACGCCGCGAAACGGGGAAACAAGCTGTTTTCCATCCTGATGATGGACCTCAATCGTTTCAAGGAAATCAACGATACCCTGGGCCACCACGTGGGCGATACCTTGCTGAAACAGGTGAGCACCCGGATACAAACCGTGATGCGCGAAGTCGATACCTTCGGCCGCCTCGGCGGAGATGAATTTGTTTTTATCCTTCCCGAATCCGACAACGAAGGCGCACTCCTGATTGCCAACAGGGTGAAAACCATGCTGGAACCGTTCTTTGAAATCGAGCAGCACCAACTTTACATCGAGGCCAGCTTCGGAATCGCCGTCTACCCCCTGCATGGGGACGACGTATCCACGCTACTGCGGCATTCCGACGTGGCCATGTACATCGCCAAACGCACTAGCTGCGACTGTTTCACCTATGATCCCGCCGAGGACATCAATAGCCCACAAAGACTGACGTTCCTGTCCGAGTTGCGCAACGCCGTCAACGACAGCCTCCTGGAACTGCACTACCAGCCGAAGATAAGTCTGGCCACTGGCAGGGTGGTGGGCGTGGAGGCGCTGGCCCGCTGGCCACACATGGGAAATTTTATTGCTCCCTCCGACTTCATCCCGGTCATGGAACAAACCGGGCTGATCCGGCCGCTGATGAAATGGGCGCTCGATACGGCGCTCCGTCAATTTTCCGAATGGAGACACCTCGGCCTTTCCATGTCGATGTCGATCAATCTCTCGATGCACAACCTGCGTGACCAGCTGCTGTCTGCCCAATTATCCGAATCAATGAAAAAGTGGGGGACCGAGAAAGGCACGCTGATTCTGGAGTTAACGGAGAGCGCCTTCATGCAGGATCCGGCACGCATCCTGGAAACCCTGAATCACCTTGAATCCCTGGGGATTGAACTTTCCATTGATGATTTTGGCACAGGGTATTCCTCGCTCAGCTATCTCAAGAAACTCCCGGTCAGTGAGATCAAGATCGACCAATCATTTGTGCGCGACATGGTATCGAACACAGATGATGCGATCATCGTGCATTCCACCATTAACCTGGCACACAGCCTGGGCAAAAAAGTGGTGGCGGAAGGCGTCGAAACCCGGGAGGTCCTGGATTACCTGCTGGAGTTGGGTTGCGACATGGCACAGGGTAATTATCTCTGCCGTGCGCTGCCGGCCGCGGAATGTCTCGAGTTTATCAAAACGCATCGCCCAAATTAAAAACCTGCCTCCCACATAGGCACCGCGCCTGACCGGGCGGGCCGAGCGGACGAATTCCTCCTCCACTCTCCGTCGGTTTCCCCTGACGTGATCTCTCCGCGCGAGTCTGATATATATGCAGTCGTGAAAACACGGATGTCCGATTTTTCCTGTGCCCTCTCGCCCACACCACTCCCGTTGACCGACTCGATATGAGAGTGACCGTATTAGGCAGTGGCGTCATCGGCGTTACCACAGCCTACTATCTCAATCAGGCTGGCCACGAGGTATCGCTCGTGGACCGGCAGGCCGCGCCGGCGATGGAAACCAGCCACAGCAACGGCGGCCAGGTTTCCTGGGGCGCCGCGAGTCCGTGGGCCGCACCAGGCATTCCACTGACCGCGCTCAAGTGGCTGCTCAGACCGCGCTCGCCCCTCGTGCTGCGGCCGCAGTTCGATCCAGCCATGTGGCGCTGGCTGTTCAGTATGCTGCGCAACTGTACGTCACATCGTTACGCCATCAATAAGGAACGCCAATTGCGCCTGGCGCGTTACAGCCATGAACGCCTGACCGCGCTGCGGCAGCAAACCGGCATCCACTATGACGAGCGTCGCCACGGCCTGCTAACCGTCTACCGCCGCCAACGCGACCTCGACCGTGCCGGCAAAAACAACGCCCTGCTCGACCGGGTGGGCGTACCGTACCGGACGCTCGACCGTGCCGGCTGTGTGGCCCACGAACCGGGATTGCAGAAGGTGCAGGCGAAAATTGCGGGGGGGACACTCTTCCCGGATGACGAATCAGGTGACTGCCTCCGCTTCACGGAAGGACTGGTCGCGCTGGCGCAGCAAAACGGGGTGCAATTCCTGCCTTCCACAACCATCCGGCAACTGGTGGCGACGGGCGATCGCATCGAGCGGGTCATCACGGAACAGGGTGAGATCACCGCGGAGGCCTTTGTACTGGCCTGCGGCAGCTACTCCGCTTCCCTGCTGCAGCCGCTCGGCATCCGGCTCCCAGTGTACCCAGTAAAGGGTTATTCCCTGACCATCCCGATCACCCACGAAACGGCGGCACCGCAAGGCACGATCACCGATGAAACCTACAAGACCGTGATCACGCGCCTCGGTGACCGCCTGCGCGCGGCCGGCACCGCGGAACTGACCGGCTACGACCTGCGGCTTCGCCCTTCACGATTGGCGATACTGGAACATGTCGTGCGTGATCTGTTTCCGGAGGCCGGAGACATGGCACGCGCAGAACACTGGGCCGGGCTACGCCCCATGACGCCGGACAATCCCCCCATACTCGGACCGAGTCCCTACAAGAATCTTTTCCTCAACACCGGCCACGGCACGCTTGGCTGGACCATGGCCTGCGGCTCGGGAAAAGTGCTGGCCGACCTTGTCTCGGGGAAAAAACCTGAGGTGAATCTCGAAGGACTGACGCTCGCGCGTTTTCAGTAACGGGGAAACTACTCGGCATGCATGAGTTCGGCGGCGCGCGCCAGCGCCGCACGGCCGAAACGCGCCTGAATCCAGTCGCTGACCGTATCGAGGCGCACCTGTTTTACGGTGGCCGGCTCGCTGAAGAGGTCCGCCTGTTTCAGCTCCACCACATCAAAACCACTCACGCTGAATCCAAGCAGGCGCACGCCGCGATGCCGCAGCGGAATGTTTTTCACCAGCAGGGAAAGGCCGGCGTTCCATAACTCCTGGGTCAGGTTTGTGGATTGCGGGAGCGTGTACGAGCGCGTGATGGTGCGGAAATTGGAAAAGCGTATTTTCACGTGCACCGTGCGACCGCGCAGTTGATTGCGCCGCAAGCGCGTGGCCACCTGGCGCGTCAGGTCGAGCAACCAGCCGTGCAGCGCGTCGGCATCGGTAATGTCTTCCGCGAAGGTAGTCTCGTGCGAAATCGATTTCGCCTTGTGGTCCGGGACCACCACCCGGTCATCAATCCCATGTGCCAAATTCCAGAGTTGCTCACCCCCGTTGCCGAACAGCGCATAGAGCCGCGCGTGCGGCTGGTGGCGCAGGTCATGAACCGTATGGATGCCGAGTTCCTGCAGGCGGCGGTTGCCCACCTTGCCCACCCCCCACAGCTTCGACACCGGGAGCGGATCGAGAAAAGGCTGGACCTGCTTCTCGTTGACGATCAGAAACCCGTCGGGCTTGCCGACATCGCTCGCCACCTTGGCCAGAAACTTGTTGGGCGCCAGCCCCACGGAGGCCGTGAGCCGCAGTTCGTTCCTGATCTCCTGCTTGATGCGCCAGCCGATATCGGCGGGCGCGCCAAACAAGCGGCGGCTGTGGGTCACGTCAAGAAATGCCTCGTCGAGCGAGAGCGGCTCCACGAGCGGTGTGTAGCGATGAAAAATGTCGCGGATGTGCTGTGAGACCTGCGCGTAGTAGCTATGTCGCGGTGGCAGCACGATAAGGTGGGGGCAAAGGCGTTTGGCTTGCGCCGTCGGCATCGCGCTGTGGATACCGAATTGGCGCGCCGCGTAATTGGCCGCGGATACCACCCCGCGCTTTTCGGGATTGCCGCCGACAACCATTGGCTTGTCGTGGAAACCCGGACGATCCCGCTCTTCGATGGAGGCATAGAAGGCATCCATATCGATGTGCAGAATCATCTTGCGCGCACTGCCTCCGTAAAGCGGATCGTTATGGTCGCGAATCCTATCACGGCCGTTGCACGAAATGCACGGCTCGGAATGAAAAATCCCGGGACGTCAGCGACGTTTGCCGGCACCGGTCGGACTTCCCGGGCGGCTCGTCTTGTGCGGACGACTTTTAGTGTGCCGCGCCGGTGCCGCGGGTGGGTGTCGCGGCAGACCGATGTGCTGCGTCTTGAAGATGCCTCCCTTCCGGGTCCCTTCCGGCGCCAACCCGGTGCCAGCGGGTTGATACGACGGGACGAGCTGGTGTTTGCCACTGCCGATGAGATCGGCACGACCCATGCGCCGCAACGCCTCGCGCAGAAGCGGCCAGTTGTTGGCATCGTGATAGCGCAGGAAGGCCTTGTGCAACCGGCGTTGCCTGAGACCCTTGGGGATGTAAACGCCCTCGCTCTGGGCGGTCACCTTGCGCAGCGGGTTCTTGCCAGAATGGTACATCGCAGTCGCGGTCGCCATGGGTGACGGCAGGAATGCCTGCACCTGGTCGGCGCGGTAGCCGTTCTGTTTTAACCACAGCGCCAGCTCCAGCATGTCCTCGTCGGTGGTACCGGGGTGCGCGGCGATGAAATAGGGGATGAGGTACTGCTCCTTGCCAGCCTCGCGGGAGAACTTGTCGAACATCTCCTTGAAGCGGTAGTACGCCCCCATTCCGGGTTTCATCATCTTCGACAGCGGACCCTCGCGCAGGTGCTCCGGGGCGATCTTGAGGTAGCCCCCGACATGGTGCGTGACGAGTTCTTTAACGTACTGGGGTGACTCAATGGCCAGGTCGTAGCGCACGCCGGAGCCAATCAGGATTTTCTTGATGCCTGGCATTTCGCGGGCTCGACGGTAGAGGTGGATGAGCGGCGCGTGATCGGTGATGAGGTTCTGGCAAATGTCCGGATAGACGCAGGAAGGCTTGCGGCAGGCGGATTCGATTTCCGTGCTCTTACAATGCAGCCGGTACATGTTGGCCGTCGGGCCACCGAGATCGGAGATCGTGCCCGTAAAACCGGGCACGCTGTCACGAATGGTTTCGATCTCGCGGATGATCGAATCTTCGGAACGGTTCTGGATGATGCGCCCCTCGTGCTCAGTAATCGAACAAAAGGTGCAGCCACCGAAACAGCCACGCTGGATCGCAATCGAGAACCGGATCATTTCATACGCCGGGATCTTCGCCTGTCCGTACGCAGGGTGCGGCAAGCGCTTGTACGGCAGCTCGTAGATGGCATCCATCTCTTTCATCGTGAGTGGCAACGGCGGCGGGTTAAGCCAGACGTCGCGATCACCGTGGCGTTGTACCAGTGCGCGGGCATTGCCGGGGTTGGTTTCCAGATGCAACACGCGTGAGGCGTGGGCATACAGCACCGGATCTTTGGCCACCTGCTCATAAGAGGGCAAGCGGATCACCGTGTGTTCGCGATCGAGCTTCGGAGTGCGTTTCTGAAACTGAATGACATTAAGATTTGAAACCCCCTCTCCCGAAGAGAGAGGGCTGGGGTGAAGAGGGGTGCGCATTTCTTCTTCTGTTGCATAAGGATTCGCCGGCGAATGCACAGCACCGGGCGTGTCGATAATGGTGGAGTCGATTTCCGCCCACTCCGGCGGCAGCGCCTGGCGCACAAAGGCGGTGCCGCGCACATCGGTCATGCTCGCGATGGGTTCCTTTGCGGCCAAGCGATGCGCGATTTCAGAGATCTGGCGCTCCGCGTTGCCGTACACCAGCAGGTCCGCCTTGCTGTCGAGCAGCATCGAGCGACGCACCTTGTCGGACCAGTAGTCGTAATGGGCAATGCGCCGCAAGGACGCTTCGATGCCGCCGACGACGATGGGCACATCGCCATAGGCCTCACGCGCGCGCTGCGCGTACACGATCACCGAACGATCGGGACGTTTGCCCGCCTCGCCGCCGGGCGTGTAGGCATCGTCTGAGCGGATGCGCCGGTCGGCGGTATAGCGGTTGACCATGGAATCCATGTTCCCCGCGGTGATACCGAGGAAAAGATTGGGCCGGCCCAAGGCCTTGAACGCCTCGGCACTTTTCCAGTCAGGCTGCGCAATAATGCCCACACGAAAGCCCTGGGCCTCGAGCACACGCCCAACCAGCGCCATGCCGAAGCTCGGCAAATCCACGTAGGCATCGCCCGTGACCAGAATGATGTCGCAGGAATCCCAGCCGAGTTCGTCCATCTCGGCACGTGACATGGGCAGGTACGGCGCCGTGCCAAAACGTTTGGCCCAGAACTTGCGGTAGGAAAAAATATCACGCGCGGTTTGCATGGAATTGGGTGGCGCACAAAGACGCCGCTTGAGGCAGGCGCAGCAGTCTACCCGTGAACCGGGGCTAAATCTACCATTAAGCTTAATTGGTAGTGTTTCTGATTAAATTTCTGCTATAGGGCCAAAAGCAATCCTGCAAGCGTGGCACGCTAGAGGAGGTGGGGCGAGGGAAGTTAATCAGCCTTGGCTCAGCTAACGATTAAGATCCTCAATCAGAACTGATCAACCCTGGCACCCTCCTCCTCTCCCACAGAATCAAGCCGCCTTGCTCTTTCTATGATCCAGCGTTGTTGACAACGCGCGCAATAACGCCGCGCCGTCGCCGCGCCAGGCGCTGCCATGCATACAGGCCATTGTAGCGGGCTGCTCGCGCGCCAATCGCTCGAGCATTGCACTCGTATCTGGAGCATGGGCGAAGTAATCCATTGGGGCGCGGAAAGCCTCGCTCGGGCCGAGGATATCGGACTCGGTGAGCGCAACCTCGCCCGCACCGCCCTGCGTGAAAAGATCGCCGCAGAAAAACGTGCGGGTCGTGTCATCCAGCATGGATCCACATTCCCAGGCGTGTGGCAGGTGCGGCGTATCGAACCAACGCAGAACGTGCCGACCGAGCACCAGCGTTTCGCCGTTGGCGAGCGCACGTGCCGGCCGGTCGGCGACATCATTGACCGAAACCATCGCGGCGATTTGCCCGCAGACCGGTGCGGCCTGTGGCGCCACCGCCAGCAACTCGTTGAGCGATCCACACTCATCGGCCTCAAAATGAGAAAAACCGATATAGCGCAGTTGTTCGACGGGCAGTACATGGTTGATGGCCTCGCGCACCAGCGGGAACATTCGGCGCGGCCCGGTGTGGAACAATAATGGTTCCTCGTCCACGATCAGATATTGATTGAAGCTGAAACCGCCAGGGAGGATCGAAACCGGCGTATTGATGCGGAAGATACCCTCGGCGATCTCGTGCACGTTGGTGCCTGATTGGGTGTTGGTGATCATTAAAGTCTCCTGTGGTTAAGATCACAGGAAGTGTAACGAGATCGAATGTCGTTACACTTCCGATCAGCAGGAGTATGCCTTATGCTAGCAAGGTGCCAGAACATTCTTCCGAAACAGCGCTGGACGATGCCACGCTGGCCCGTCGCATCGCGCAGACTGCGCCCGGGATCGATTCCATGGCGGAGACCGAACTTTACCGACGTTTGGCGCCGCGTGTGCGGTTATACGGGCTCAAACACCTGCGAAATGAATCGGCGGCGGCCGACCTCGTGCAACAGGTATTACTCACGACGATCGAGCGGCTACGCGCTGGGCGACTGCGGGAGCCCGAGCAGATCGGGTCCTATGTCCTCGGCATGTGCCGCATGGTGGTACTCGATCTGCGGCGTGGCCATGTCCGGCGCGAACGGCTGCTCGAAACCTACGGCGAGGGACTGGCGCCAGCCGATATGCCTGAACCATTGGTGCTTAATAGCGCGCGGCTGCAGCGTTGTCTCGAACATCTGTCCGTGCGCGAGTGCACGGTGCTGGTGATGAGCTTCTACGACGACATGCCGTCCGATGAGGTGGGGAACGAACTCGGCCTCACGGCAGCGAACATACGGGTTATTCGCCACCGCGGGCTTGAGCGGCTGCGCGACTGTGTGACCGGGAAGGAATTATCATGATTCGGCCTACGTGCTCAGCGCCCGTCGGATTGGCGAGGCTCGTCGAGTACTGGCTGGCTGAGCTCGATGCGGCGACCGAAGCGCGGATCGAAGAGCATCTGTTCGGCTGTGGCGTATGCAGCCGGAAGCTTGAGGAACTGGCTGCGCTCGCCACTGGCATACACCAACTCGTGCGCCAGGGCGCGGTACACACGGTGCTGACAAGTGCCTTTGTGCGCCGGCTCACGGAACAGGGGCTGCGTGTGCGCGAATACAACGTGCCGCATAATGGTAGCGTGGACTGCACGGTCGCGCCCGAGGATGACATGGTCGTGGCACGACTGCAGGCGCCACTGCAAGGCATCGAACGGCTGGATCTCGTCGAGGGCGAGGCGCGGGAACGGCTGTATGATATCCCGTTCAATGCCAAACACGGCGAAGTCGTCGTCACCCCGCGTGTCGAGGAACTGCGCAAGCTGCCGGCCTCGACGCTTCGCATGCGGTTGGTGGCGGTCGACGCCAGCGGCGAGCGTGTCATCGGCGAATACACATTCCATCACACACCCTATTCGGGGCGAAGTTCGACAACATAATCGGTTGCAAGCCGAAATTCAGACTGAGAAATTGCCGGGGGTTTCCGCGATGACCCTCATCATGCGCGGAATGCGTTCCAACCGCCAATGCGCGATGGCCCAGCGCCAGAAATTATCGAGGCTGTCATTGACCAGATCAGTCGGCGGCTCCTGACCGAGAAAGCGCAAAACCTCATAAAGCATCGACAAGGGTTGGGTGTTATCCACCGGCACAGCCTGGGTTTGCTTGCTCAGCTTCTCGCCCTGCGCATTGATCGCGACCGGCAGGTGCAGGTACGCGGGCGTAGGCAGATCGAGCAGGCGTTGCAAATGGATCTGCCGCGGCGTGGACTCGATCAAATCCGCTCCGCGCACGACTTCGGTAATGCCCTGTTCGGCGTCATCCACCACCACCGCGAGCTGATAGGCAAAGAAACCATCGGCGCGGCGAATCACAAAATCTCCGTAATCCGCTGCCAGATTCCGGCGCAGTCGCCCCTGCAAGGCGTCGGCGAATTCAATCTCGTGTCTGTTCACCTTCACGCGCAGCGCCCGCGTGGCGCGTCCTTCACCCAGACCCGCGCGACAGGTGCCAGGATACACCAGACCGTCGACGCCGCTTACGCTCGAATCGGCAACCTCGCGCCGCGAGCAGGCGCAGGGATAAAGCGCATCGCCGATTTCGAGTTTCTGGATCGCGGCATCGTAGACCGCGTGGCGGCGACTTTGATAAAGCACCGGGCCATCCCAGTGCAGGCCAAATCTTTCGAGTGTGCGCAGAATATTGTCGGTAGCGCCCGGCACGACGCGCAGCGCGTCGAGGTCCTCCATGCGCACCAGCCATTCACCTCCCCGGTGCCGTGCCTGAAGGAAACTGCCCACCGCCGTCACCAGTGATCCGAAATGCAGCGGGCCGGTGGGAGAAGGTGCAAATCGGCCGCGGCCGGGTCGTGCTATTTCTGAGGAGCCGTGCATAAATGCTGTGGTTATTATTACATATGTTTACTGATGAATCACTTGTGTTTAACCTTGGACTCTCTTGACTTCACCCAAACGATGAACACGCCGCTGCCACAACAGAGCCTGAAGCATCAAACCGCGCGTCTGAATCTCGCGGCGACGCTGCGTACCTTCCTGCCCGCAACGTCGGTTCTGGCCACCAAGGAAGACATGCAGCCCTATGAATGCGACGGGCTGTCAGCGTACCGCCGCCTACCGGGTCTGGTCGTACTGCCGGAAACGATTGAACAGGTACAGCGTATTCTTAAACTATGCAGCGAGCAGGACGTGCCCGTAGTCGCACGCGGCGCCGGCACGGGACTTTCCGGCGGGGCCTTACCGCTCACGGAGGGTGTGTTGCTGGCGCTCGGCAAATTCAACCGCATTCTGGAGATCGATCCGCTCAATCGCACGGCCACCGTACAGCCTGGCGTGCGCAATCTTGCCATTTCCGAAGCCGCGGCGGTCCACAACCTTTACTACGCACCAGATCCATCGTCGCAGATTGCCTGTTCCATCGGCGGCAACGTGGCTGAGAATGCCGGCGGCGTGCATTGCCTGAAATACGGTTTGACCGTGCACAATGTCATCGGACTGACGTTCATCACGATGGACGGCGAGCGGATCACTGTGGGTGGCAAGGGACTGGATTCGCCGGGTTATGACCTGCTCGCAATCATGACCGGCTCCGAGGGCATGCTCGGCGTGATCGTCGAGATCATCGTGAAGCTCCTGCCCAAACCCGAACGCGCGCAGGTCATGCTCGCCATCTTCGATGACATCGAAAAGGCCGGCGATGCCGTGAGCGTCGTCATCTCCCACGGTTTCGTGCCCGCGGGGCTTGAAATGATGGACAACCTCGCCATCCGTGCCGCCGAGGACTACGCCAAGGTCGGCTACCCGGTCGAGGCCGCGGCCATCCTGCTGTGCGAACTCGACGGCACCAACGAAGAAGTCTCGGAGGGCATCGCACAGGTGCGCGAGTTGCTGCTGAAGCAGGGGGCCACCGAAGTGCGCACTGCCAAAGACGACCAGGAACGCCTGCGCATGTGGGCCGGCCGCAAGGCGGCGTTTCCGGCCGTCGGGCGTCTTTCGCCGGATTACTACTGCATGGACGGCACCATCCCGCGCAAGCACCTCGCCCGGGTGCTGAAAAAAATCAGCGACCTGTCGCGCGCGCATGGGCTGGCAGTCGCCAACGTCTTCCACGCCGGCGACGGCAACCTGCATCCGCTTATCCTTTATGACGCGAGCAAGCCGGGCGAACTGGAGAAGACCGAGGAGCTGGGTGGCAAGATTCTGGAATTTTGCGTCGCCGTGGGCGGCACCATCACCGGCGAACACGGCGTGGGCATGGAGAAGATCAATCAGATGTGCGTGCAGTTCACCAAGGAAGAACTGGCGCAGTTTCACGCCTTGAAGGCGGCGTTCGACCCCAAGGGGTTGCTCAACCCCGGCAAGGCCGTGCCGACACTCTCGCGCTGCGCCGAGTTCGGACGCATGCACGTGCATAGTGGCAAGCTCGTCCATCCCGATCTCGAGAGATTTTGAGATGTAAGGCGGGCACTGCCCATCTTACATAAGGAGAAGTGAATGCCAGTGACACTGGACAGAGATATCTCGAAGCAACTCGCCGAGGCGGTAAAAGCGGCGGCGATGGCGCGCACACCACTCGCCATCACCGGCGGTGGCACAAAACGCTTTTACACCGGCATGGCGCAAGGCGAGCGGCTCGATGTCACCGGCCACCGTGGCATTACTACCTACGAACCCACAGAGCTCGTCGTCACGGCCCGCACCGGCACGCTGCTCACCGAGATTGAAGCGGCGCTGGCGGAAAAAGGACAAATGCTCGGCTTCGAGCCACCCCACTTCGGTCCTAGCGCCACACTCGGCGGAACCATAGCCTGCGGCTTCTCCGGCCCGCGCCGGCCCTATGCCGGGTCGGCGCGCGATTTTGTCCTGGGGGCCACAATCATCAACGGCAAGGGCGAAGTCCTGCGTTTCGGCGGACAGGTGATGAAAAATGTCGCGGGTTTCGATGTCTCACGCCTCATGGTCGGCGCATTGGGCACGCTCGGCGTGCTGCTCGATATTTCACTCAAGGTACTGCCAAAACCGGCGCGGGAGATAACGCTTTCCTTCGAATTGCCGTCCGCCAAAGCCATTGCCACGATGAATGCCTGGGCCGGCACGCCGCTGCCGATCTCCGGCGCCTGCCACGTGGGCGACACCTTATATATACGGCTTTCCGGTACCGCCCTCGGCGTGCGCGCCGCGCACACCCGGCTCGGCGGCGAACCAGTGGGGAAAGGCGATCAATTCTGGCGCGAACTGCGCGAACACGAGCGCAGCTTCTTTCAGGACAGCGCTACGCTGTGGCGGCTTTCCGTGCCACCGGCCATCGCGCCGATGCCTCTTCCCGGAAAATGGTTCATCGACTGGGGCGGCGCGCAGCGTTGGCTCAAGTCGGATTCACCGGCGGCGGAAATTCACCGCGCGGCCGAGGCGGCGGGTGGATACGCGCGACCATTTACCGATGCGCTGCCTACGCAGGTTTTTTCCGCGCCTTCCGGTTCGGTGCTGGCGCGGCTGCATCGTCAGATCAAGCAGTCATTCGATCCCGCGGGCGTGCTCAATACCGCCGTCCGTCAATAAACCCGGAGCCACAACCACAAGGAGGCTGTATGCACGTTCCCCAAATGAACATCCCCGCAAAACCCCTGGCGTTGTTTGAGGAGTTCAAGAACTTCGCGCTCAAGGGCAACGTCATCGATCTCGCCGTCGGTGTCATTATCGGCGCGGCCTTCGGCAAGATCGTCGATTCCCTCGTCAAGCACATCATCATGCCCACCGTCGGCGTGCTGCTGCCGGGCGAGCAAGGCTATCTCGGCTGGAAGCTCGTCATCAACGGCAAAGATATTCCTTATGGTCTTTTCATCGGTGAGATGGTGAATTTCATCATCGTGGCGTTTGCGTTGTATCTCTTTATCGTTAAATTCCTCGGTTTTATCATGAAGGCGAAGAAGGCCGAAGCCGCCACACCACCAGCACCGACGAGGGATCAGGAACTACTTGCCGAGATTCGTGATCTGCTGCGCCAGCGGTAATCAGGCAGGTTTGATGTCAAATCGATAATGGTCCAAAATGACCGACTATAATTAATTACTCATGTTGGAATTAGGGATGGATTGTAGGGAGGTCAAATTTACCGGCCATGCCCTGCGGCGCATGTTTGAACGCAGCATCAATGTGGACGATGTACTTACCGTAATTGGCTCTGGGGAAGTCGTCGCAGAATATCCCGAGGATGCGCCTTTTCCCAGTTATCTGCTATTGTGTTTCATGAAGGTCGCGCCCGATACACGTCGTTGTAGCGAAGGACAATCTGAACGAGATGTGTCATATCATTACGGCCTATCCACCGGATCCTGCCCAGTGGAATGCCGGCTTCAAGACCAGGAGATCGTCATGAAATGCGCCCTCTGTAAACAAGGTGAAACCAAACCCGGCCAGGTAACGGTCACGCTTCAGCGCGGAGAAACCACGATCATCTTCAAGGAAGTTCCGGCAGACGTGTGTGATAACTGTGGCGAATATTATTTGTCCGAGAAGGTTGCCAAGCGGATTACACAACGTGCGGAAGAAGCTGTAAAAAGCGGTGCTGAAGTGGAAATTCTTCGATTCGCTGCCTGATATCGCGATATCCGATGCAGAGCGGCGACCGGGGTCAAGCCACACGGACATGTAATTCCCCGCCGCCGGAAACGGCATCTAATATCTCGATCCAATGGCGTACAGGAAGGTCGGCGCCAGTTTGTATGTGGGAAAGACAGCCGATGTTGGCCGTAGCGATGACATCGGGCTGTCCGGATTGCAGGGCATCCACTTTGTTTTTCAGCAGTTGCCGCGAAAGATCACGCTGCAGAATCGAGTAGGTTCCTGCCGAACCGCAACAGAGATGGGCGTCCGGCACGGACGTCAGCATGAATCCGAGATCGCGCAGGATGTTCTCGGTCACGCCGTTCAATTTCTGACCATGTTGCAATGTGCACGGCGACTGAAACGCGACCTTAAGCCCGGGTTTCACGCTCAACCTGAGTTTCGATAAATCTTCTTTTACCAGGATCTCGCTGATGTCTCTGGTCAGCCCCGCCATGCGCTTGGCTTTTGCGGCATAGGCGGGATCGTCTTTCAGCAAGTGCCCATAGTCTTTCACATGCACGCCACAGCCGGAGGCGGTCATGACAATGGCCTCACAACCGTTTTCGACATGCGGCCACCAGGCGTCGATATTGCGGCGGGCGAAATCCAGCCCCTCTTTCATTCCTGAGGTATGGTGGCTCGCAGCGCCGCAACAGCCGGCGCCGGAAGCAACAATCAGGCTGATGCCGAGCTTATCCAATACCCGTGCCGTGGCGGCATTGATATTGGGCGCGATGGCGGACTGTACACAGCCCTGGTGCGCCAGCATCCGGCGGGCGTGTTGAGCTACCTGCCAGGCTTTTGCCTTCCGCTGTGTCGGCACCTTGCGCTTGAGTGCCGCTGGCAGTAACGGGCGAAACAACTGACCGAATCGCAGCAGCGCCGTGAAACGCGCGGGATACGGGATAATTTTACACAACGCCCAGCGCATAAGGCGGTCCAGGCCACGACGACCCACCTTCTGCTCGACCAACTCACGGCCGATGTCCAAGAGCCGGCCGTATTGCACACCCGATGGACAGGTGGTTTCGCAGTTACGGCAGGTAAGACAACGGTCGAGATGCGTCTGCGTGCGGCGGCTGATCTCGCCGCCTTCCAGCATGTCCTTGATAAGGTAAATGCGCCCACGGGGACCATCGAGCTCATCGCCCAACAGCTGATAGGTCGGGCAGGTGGCGTTGCACATGCCGCAATGCACGCAGGTACGCAGGATGGCCCCGGCCTCACGACCCTCGGGCGTATTCAACAAGGATTCAACGATAGCGGTCTGCATGGGATCAAACGATACACGATCGGCACGTTGAAGACAGCGCCCGACTCACGCCCCGGTGCTGTCGGCTCGCGTCGCCGTTGTGGCAGGATGCAGGCGTTCGAAGACAGTGGCCAGCGCGCGCTCATCGCCCACGTTGCCCGGGAAAATCACCACTGGCATGTCGGGATAGCGCGGGTGATCGTGTGGGCAGCGCACCACTGACACGCCCGGCAGTATTTGCCCCAGCAGGCGCGACGCGCGCAGCGCCAGGCCCGTGCTCAGGACATCGTTTGAGGTAATACCGCCCTTGCTGATGAGAAAACCGATGGTCGTAGGCAGACCGCGTACCACATCCATCAAAAACGCCGACACCTGCTCGCCAAAGGCCAGGCGCGCGGTCTGGTCCGAAAAAACGCGCTCGGAACGGCTGGTGTAGATCACCGGCGTCTTGCCAGCGCGGTGGGCAGCATCGGCCTGCGCCCGTATCTCGTTCAGCAGCGCGTCGTGCTGCGACGGCAGGCGGTTGACGTCCACTTCGAGCGCCACGGCACCCGGATGTTTCAGCAGCTCGGTCAGCTGGCTCGTGGTCTTCGGCACATGCGAGCCAACGATCACGGCGCCCGCCTGGCCGGCACGTACATACTGCGCCATGTGCTCGGGGTTGACCGGTTGCGGCGGAAGCTGTGCGAAGGACGTGAGCAGGCTCGCGGCGCTGCGGAACAGGAAGCGCTTGCCCTGCCCCACCGCCTTTAAAAGATCAGCAGCGAAACGGTCGAGATCGTTCTGGTTTTCCGCATCCACTACCGCGCAGGCGTTGTCGTGCAACGCCAATAAGCGCTCATACACGCCATGGCGGATATCATCGAGCTGGAAGCGCACCACTGCCGCTGCCTTGATGCGGCCCTTGGTTTTTTCCTCGACATAGTCGGGCAGGTAGCTGTGACGGTAACCAAACACCGAATCGCGCGCGAATTCGGTTTCATGCACCGGAACTTCCTTGCCGTCGCTTCGGAGATAATGCACGGAACCACGGGTGAAACGCCCGCCCTCGAAGAAGGCCGGCACCAGGAAATGAGCATCGAACGGGCCAAGTTCCGCGGCGATCACATCGGTCTCGACCGGATAATGGCCGCGCAGAGTCGAATCGGAGCGGCTGACGAGGACGGGCTGAATATTCTGATCGTCGAGTGCGGCCTTGAGATTGCGGCAGGCCTCACGCGTGACGGCGGCGGCGCGCGCCGCGTCCATCCCGCGGGTGTTGGTGAGAATAAAAAAAATCGGCGCGTGATCCGCGAGCGCTTCCTTGAGCGTGGCCACGTCCCAGCGCGTGAGCAGCAGGCAACCGTGCACCGTCTGCGAGCCGGTGGGGTCGTCGTCGAGGACGATGATTTTTGTCTTGCCCATACTGTCAGCCTTGCCCGGTGCGCTTCACTGGCGCTCAGCATACCTGCTGAAATCCATTTTGACCTAGCTGTCGAGCAACTCCCTGGCCCGTCCCGCGATGGCGTTGGCCGAGAGGCCATTGAACTCCATGATTTCCTTCGGGCTCGCGGTGGTTTCGCCACGCTTCCAGCTCAGAAGATCGCGCCGCGCGTTGGTGGCGCGCAACATGACCGGCTCCAGCGTGGCACTTGCGCCGCCGGCGATGCCAATCAGCGCATCGCCGTTGAACAGAGCCCGAAAGCCGTCGTCATGCAAGAAACCGTTATCGGGTTCGGTGCAGGTATCCCAGGCGACATCGCCCGGACGATACAGCCGACGTGGATTCACCACGGACACGATGCGCACGCGCAGGCCTGCGCGCTCGAGCTGGTCTTTGGCCTCAAACACCGGGAGCAGCACCATGTCGCCAGCCACGGCAAACACCACCATCGAACCACTGGTGCCGGCGCTCTGATACAGCGTCACCGCCCCGTCCGTCAAAGCGCTCTGGGCCTGTTCAAAGGTAGTGCGCACCGGCAGTGGGCTCTTCGACGCAAAGATGGCGATGCCCTTGTTGTGCGTATGGAGCGCCCAGTCGTACGCGACCTGGATCAGATTGGCGTCGGTCGGATAAAGCGGGAAGACATTGCCCGTACGCATCAACGCCGCAAAATAGGCTTCCACTTCCGGTCGCTGATGGGTCCAGCCGTTGCGGCCCTGTTCGAGTGCACCGGCGGTAAACATCATGATCGTGCTCGGCGTCTTGCGCCGCAACTCCGCCATGGCCTGCATGACGGTCTGCACGATCGGCAGGCCGTTGATGGCAAAGCTTTCGTACGACAACCACAGCGAGCGGGCGCCGAAAAGCGCCATGCCGGCGGCGAGCCCGGCGCAGGCGTCTTCGTTGAGCGGCTCGTACACCTGCCCAGTCGGCGTTTGATTGTAAAGTTCGTCGGTGTTCGGATGACGTATCTTGAGCGCAGCGTTCACATTCGCCATGGCCGAGGCCTCGTTACCATCGGCGTTGGTAACGACAAAGCGTTTGTCGCGCTGACCCACTTCGGCCACCAGCGCCCCGAAGGCGGTGGCCGGCACGGCGGACTCACCCAGCGGGTATTCCTTGAGTGGCAGTTGTCCCAGCGGTTCGAGCTTGAGCACCGATTCGGTCACTACGGTGCGCGACGCCGGTCCGCCGCCGGCGCGGGAGAAATTGTCGCGCACAAGCTGCCAGGCCTCCAGCGGCAAGGCGCGGCGCTTCAGACCCTCGACCACGTCGACATGTTCCAGCGTGTGCTGGGCATAGAGGTTGTGCGACTTGCTGCCCAAGGCATGCACGCCCGCGCCCTTCAATTGCTTGATGATGAAGGCGGTGAGTTTTCCACCGAGCGCGGATTTCGCCGCGTGGTCAATACCTGCGAGCACGGCGCTGGCCCAGGCCAAACGCTTCTCGAAGGAGAAGCGTGTGCTGTCCACGTAGGCGCCGGGTTGTTTCTGATCGTCAAGCGGTTTGGCATCGATCAGGATGACTTCGTCGAAGCCGTGGCTTTTCCAGTAGTTGATCATCTGCTCGTTCGAGAAGTTCGCGACCATGGAGTGATGCTCCTGGCTGTAGCCATTCCAGACCAGCACGGGGAGGAAATTGGTGACTTTGGGATAGGCTACGTGAAAGTGCAGCATACTGTTCAGCACATACGGCTCGCCCATGCCGCCGTCGCCGATGGTGACCGGAAACAGCGTGCCCGGATGCAGCAACGCGCCCGCCATGGCAAAGTGTTGTCCCTGACCGAGCGGACCCGCCGGGGAGAGAATGCCGGGGATCGCGCCCGAGAGATGGCCGAGCAGGCCGTGGCGCTCGCGGAAACGCTCGCGCATCTGCGCAACGGTGTGAATGCCCATGGTCTCGAGCGAGGTGTCGAGAAACATGGCGCTGTAATAACCCGGTGCGTGGTGCCCCACCTCAGTAAGAATGTTGGTGTGGCCGAGCATCACCAACGCACTGTAGGCCTCGGCGCTCGAGGCAAAGCCGCCCGGATGGCCCGAGGCCTTGGCCCCGGTGATTTGCAGCGTGAGATAGCGCAGGGCATCGGCGCCGAGCAGCGTTTGATATACGGCGGTGGGGTCGGAAGCATCGCGCACGGCATTCTCGCCCGCGGCGATGGCGCACTTGGCGTGGCGCTCGAACTGCGGCCACGGCTCGCCGAAATACTGGATGCCTTCACGGAAATCTGATATTTCCGGCGACGGGACCGGACGCGTGGCTTGGGACATGGGGCTCCTTATAAGCGACAACAATCAGGACTCTTGCCTTTTAAACTAGCGCAGGCTAGGATATTTCACAATACATAATCGTTTTCATAGTGTGAAATATGGCTAAAACCGGCATTTCTTCGATACAGGTCGTTGACCGCGTGGCATTGCTGCTCGACAGCATCGCCGCCCATCCCGAACCGGCGAGCCTCAAATCCCTTTCCGCCGACACGCACCTACACCCGTCCACGGCGTTCCGTATTCTCCAGTCCCTCGCGGAACACAGGTTCGTGGAGCGCACGCCCTCCGGCCAATACACGCTGGGCGTGAAGCTGTTGCACTATGGCAGCCGCGTGCACGGCAAGGTCGACCTGCTGCGCGAGGCCAAACCCATCATGGAATGGTTGCGCTCGGAGGTAGGCGAGACCGTTAACCTTACCGTACGTGAGGGCGATGAAGTGGTGTACGTCGAACGCGCCACGCCAAACCGCATGATGCGCGTCGAACAGGTGATCGGCAGCCGCGCGCCGCTGCACGTGACCGCCGTGGGCAAGCTGTTCTTGGCGGAGGGGGGTGAGCGCGCCTGCCGCGAATACGCGCGCCGCACCGGGCTACCACGCTTCACGGCCAACACCCTGACACAGGTATCCAAACTGTGGGCACAGATACAGGCCGCGCTGAAACAGGGGTACGCGCTGGACAACGAGGAGGCGGAGCTCGGCGTCCGCTGCATCGGTGTCGCGGTGCGCGACCAGCACAGCGCCATGGTCGCCGGACTTTCGATTTCAGCGCCGCGCGAGCGGCGCCGCGAGGCCTGGATTCCACTCATCCGCAAGGCCGGGGCTGAAATTTCGGCGCGTTTGGGCTACTCGACAAAAACCGCCTGAGCCACCGTTTGCCCACGGGATTTGCCACACCTTATACTCCATCCCCTTACTTTCTTGCTTAAAGAGGCCCTGCATGAAATTCACCTCCTTCAACCCACCGCTGCGCACCCTCATGGGTCCGGGGCCTTCCGATGTGCACCCGCGTGTACTCTCGGCCATGGCGCGTCCGACCATCGGGCACCTCGACCCCGCGTTCGTGGGTATGATGGATGAGGTCAAGCTGCTGCTGCAGTACGCTTTCAAAACAAAAAATACGCTCACCATTCCGGTTTCCGCGCCCGGCTCGGCTGGCATGGAGACCTGTTTCGTCAACCTGGTTGAACCCGGCGAGAAGGTCATCGTATGCAGCAACGGCGTCTTCGGCACGCGCATGAAGGAAAACGTCGAGCGCGCCGGTGGGGTGCCGGTTGTGGTAGAGGACACCTGGGGCACCGCGGTGGATCCGAACAAGCTGGAAGATGCGCTCAAGGCCAACCACGATACCAAGATTGTCGCGTTTGTGCAGGCCGAAACCTCCACCGGGGTGTATTCGGATGCTAAGCAGCTCGTGGAAATCGCTCATCGCCACCACTGTCTGTCCATCGTGGATGCCGTGACGTCGCTGGGCGGCGCGCCGCTCAAGATGGACGAATGGGGCATTGACGCCATTTATTCCGGATCGCAAAAATGCCTGTCCTGCTCACCGGGACTCTCGCCCGTTAGCTTCAGCGAGCGCGCTGTGGAAAAAATAAAAAAACGCAAAACCAAGATACACAGCTGGTTCTTCGACCTCAATCTGGTGATGGGCTATTGGGGCACGGGCAAGCGGACTTACCACCACACGGCGCCGATCAACCTGCTTTATGGGTTGCACGAGGCGCTGGTCATGCTGCACGAAGAAGGGCTGGAAAACGCCTGGAAACGGCACCAGCACAATCACCACGCGCTGCGCTCCGGGCTCGAAGCCATGGGGCTTTCCTTCCTTGTGAAAGAAAGCGCGCGCCTGCCGCAACTGAATGCCATTGTGGTGCCGAAAGGAGTGGACGAGGCCAAACTGCGCGGACGCCTCCTCAACGAATACAACCTGGAGGTCGGCGCGGGGCTGGGTGCGCTCGCGGGCAAAATCATCCGCATCGGCCTCATGGGTTACGGCGCCAACATGAAAAATGTCATGTACTGTCTCGAAGCACTAGAGGCCGTGCTGGCGGACATGCGCGCCCCGATCCAGACCGGGGTTGCCATGAATGCCGCACAAAGCGTGGCGATCCTGAACTAAATTTTAATAATCGCTATGGAATCCGAATGACCGAGCCACCGCCCCTTGCCAGCGCCTCCTCCGGGGCGTAAAAACCGCCGCCAAAGATCCACTCTGTCTCTTGCTAAAAATGGCGAACCGGCACGGCTTGATTGCCGGCACCACCGGCAGCCAGCTTGGCAAACAGTTGTTGGTGCGTGACATCATGGGCTCGTTGCTCGGCGGGCGGCGCTAAACCGGACAAGCCGGTGCTGGCTTACCGCCCGGACGGGATTTCTTGCATCCCGCATGGTCTCTTTTCCTCTCACCGTTCCGCTTTAACACCTTAAAAGATTGGGTATTTTTCCTGTCTAGAATCACTCTATTTACCCTCCCTACCGTCCCAGTTGGCACATCCTGTGCAGTCTATACTCATAGTGGAATCAAGCGATTAGCTGACTTTCCTAAAAAAATCACAACGTCATAACTTGGGGTAGAGTTTTGAAACAGGTGTTGCTCAATCTGACCGTCGTGGTCGAGCCGGACCGTCAACGTCTGGCGCGTTTTGTCATCGATGCCGTGGAGGCATTGGGCGGCAACCCGTTTGCCGCCGCGGCGCGACTCGATGCACTGTTGAAGCAATTGCGTGACGACAGCATCAAGGCCGAGACAGCAATAGAGGTGAGCCTCCATCTCGACGACATGAAGCTCAGTCTGGCTTGGCCGCAACACCGCGAGACATTATCCGTGCTGGCGGAAGCACCGTCCACGAATACCGTTACCGAACTGGCCAAAAAACTGAAAAACGCGAGCGAATCCACCGACATGGCGTTGTTAATGCTGCGCAACCAACAGATCAGCGTCGACCTGGAACATGCCAAACAGCGAGCGGCGGCGGAAATGGCACAACTCGAAGAGGCGCTCGAAAAGAAGAAAAGCGAATTGCTGGAGTCCATCCGTGAGGCACAAACAGACAGCCTCACCGGCCTTTACAACCGCGGCGCCTACGACAGCCGCCTGCGCGATGCCGTACTACGCTGCCAACGCCAAGGTGAACCGCTTTGCCTGATTATGCTCGACCTGGATTATTTCAAGCAGATCAACGACACCCACGGCCACCAATATGGCGACGAATATTTAAAACGCATGGCGCGGGCGATGCGCCAGGCCGTGCGCGACCACGTGGACCATACCTGCCGCATGGGCGGCGATGAGTTTGCCATTGTTCTGTTCTCGGACATTGCCATCGCCGAGCGGGTGGCAGAAAAAATACTGGGATTGATGGAACGCCGTGTGAGCATCGGCATTGTGTGGATGGCGGTGCAAATCCGCGTAAATATGGCGGAGAGATCGGTGAAGATAATATCTTAGGTCAGCATGAGAAGTTGTCGTCCACGGGAGAGTCAGAGGATCGTGTCCTCGCTGCCGCCACGGC
>Ga0315268_10000108_pt1 | contig 93991 bp, 77 predicted proteins | sample C1_top_MG_FD_204535 | JGI IMG/M metagenome (GOLD analysis project Ga0315268, IMG submission 204535) | Sediment microbial communities from Yellowstone Lake, YNP, Wyoming, USA - C1_top | ecosystem: Environmental > Aquatic > Freshwater > Lake > Sediment | place: USA: Wyoming | collected 2017-08-01
ACGGATGCGCGGGAGACGGCGGAGTCGTCGAGTTCGCGTTTATGGGCGTGGTTGGCGCCGATGGCGTTGATATGGATGCCGTCGGGGAGGTCGGCGCCGTGCAGAACGATCTCCCTGGAGGTGGTGGCGGTGCAGACGATGTCGGCGTCCTGGACGGCCGCGGCGGAGGAGGTGGCTTCGCTGACGGGGATGCCGAGTTGGGCGGACATTTCGCGGCAGAATTTGGCGCGGCGATCGGGGTTGCGGCCGTAGGCGCGGGCGGAGGCGAGGTTGCGAACGGCGGCGACGGCGGCGAGCTGGGTGCGGGCCTGGCCGCCGGTGCCGATGATGGCGGCGACTTTGGCGCCGGGGCGGGCTAGAAATTTGGTAGCGACGCCGGAGGCCGCGCCAGTGCGGAGCTGGCCGAGGGCGTCGGCTTCGATCATGGCGGCGAGTTCGCCGGTGTCCATGCGGTAGAGGAGGACGAGGAAGCGGATGCGGCCTTTGACGAAGGTGTATTGCTTGGTGGCGACGTAGCCGGCGGCGAGGTCGGCGGCGGCCATGTAGTGAAAAAAACCGCCGCCGGGAAATTCGATGCGGCGGCGGGAATGGACGATGGCTTCGCCGGAGGACTGCTGGCGGGAGATTTGCTCGACGGCGGCGATGGCGGCGGGCATGTCCAGAAGGGCGCGGACTTCGGATTCGTTGATGTGCAGGGGCATTGTTCCTCCAGGGGATCGGGCGACGGCTTTTTAAACTAACACTCGACGTTGCGGCGCGAAAGTACAAAGTGACTTGTGACTCGTGACTGGTGACTCGTGGGAAGAGATCCAGGCAGGGCGTTTATAACAGGGTGGTGAAAAGGTCTTCTTGGTGTGATCTTGGCGCGGCCAGAGGGTTGCTGATTACTGGAAAGCGAAGAGAAAAGCAGATTCCTCGTCGCCTGCGGCACCTCGGAATGACAATGTTTGCGGATGGCGATTGTATTCCTGGGAGGAACCCTATTCGCGCAGGCGAAAGCGGAGGAGGCGGGCGGCGGGGGCGTCGAGGAGGAGGCAATCGCCCTCGGGGGAGAGGGCGATGCGGGTGGGAGATGGGGAGGGACCGGTGATCCAGGCGCCGAGGTCTTCGCGGCGGAGGTATTTGCCGTTGAGGGACCAGAGATGCAGGGCGTGGTTCTTGGGGTCGGCGGCGACGAGCATGCGGGCGGTGAAGGAGAAGCCGGCGAGCTGGGCGCCCTCGGCGGGGACGGTGAAGGTGCGCTGCCATTCGCCGGAGGGATGAAAGACGTGGATGACGGGGCGGGTGGATTCGCTGACGTAGAGAAAACCGTCGGGACCGATGGCCAGGGCGGCGGGTTCTTCGAGGGCGGCGGCGGAGGGAATTTTTCCGGTGGCCCAGGTGGCTTCGAGGCGGCCGCGGCGGCTATAGCGGCGGATGCCAAAGGGTTTTCTGCCAGCGATGAAAAGAGAGCCGTCGGAGTCCACGGCGACGCGCAGGCTGCCGCGAAACTGCTTGGCGGGAGCGATGCGCATCTCGCGATAGCGGCGGCCGTCGGGGAAATAGATGATGACACTGCCGCGGCGCGCTTCGGCGACGTAGATGGCGCCGCCCTGGTCCACGGCGATGTCCGAGGGCTGGAGGTTGAGGCGGTCGTCCTGAAAGGAGAGGCGGGGCTGGCCGGTGAAGGAGAATTTATTGACGAAGCCGGTGGAGGCGTCGGCGAGGTAGACGTTGCCGACGGGATCGAGGGCGAGGCCAATGGGGACGCCGAGCTGGCCGGGGCCTGAGCCGCGCGTGCCCCAGGCGCCTTGATATTCGAGAGTGGCGGAGGTGGAAGCGGTGACGAGGGGTTCGGCGCGATTGCAGGAGGCGAGGAGGAGGGCGGGGAGGGCCGCGAAGCAGAGAGAGAGGAAGAGAGAACGATTGGCGCACAGGATTTTTTGGCTTGGAGTCATTCGCCCCCGAACGATCGCTCCCGTGGAAAGATCGGGAACGAAATGATTTTCGCTGCTTGCGGGGGCGCTGGCAAGTTGAAATGCGGAAAGATCAATGGACCGGCACCGGAAGCGGAGAGGGGACGAAGGGCGGAGCGTTGCGGATGCGACGGACGATGGTCTGTTCGAGGCGGAAGACGTACTCCTCTTTTTTGAGGCTCATGGCGTTGAAACGGAATTCGGGCTGGCCCTTGGGGCCCTGGCCGACGCGGATGGGCAGCGAGCCGCAAACTTGATTTTCGAGGAAGGCGGTTTCGTAGCGGGAGCGTTTGGCGTTCCAGGTGAAAACGCGGAAAGCGGTGATGTCGCAGGGCTGGCCTTCGGGGCCGCGCGCGCCGGCAACGAGATATTGAGGTTTGTCGCCGGAGGGATCGGGAACGCGGTTGAGTTCGAACCAGGCGAGCGGGCGCAATTCGGAGGCGAAGGTCTGGTTGCGGACGGCGTCCGGGAGATCGAGTTCGACGAAGCGGGCCACGACCCAGCCGGCGACGGGAAGGGGATCATCGGTCAGGTTCTGCACGCCGGGAGCGTCGGGGCGCGTGGCGGCTTCGCCGGGAGCGGCGGAGGAAAAGCCGCGCACGAGGAACCAGTCTTCTTTTCTGGATTCCTGGGGGGCATCGGGAGAGTCCTTTTCGTCGGAGGCCTGGACCCAGTCGGCAACGGCGCGGCCGACGACTTCGAGAGGAACGCCGCGGGAAAATTGATAGAGACGTGGAGAGGAGCGGCCGGGCTCGGAGCGGAGATTGGTTTTGACCTTGGTGCGTCCGTGGGATTGCAAAGGAAGGGCGCGGGCCTGTTCGAGAAGCTGAGAGCACTTGAGCCAGAGGTCGGGTGCCATGAGGCGGCTGCCATCAACCCATCCGGTCAGATTGTCCTTGGTGCGGACCTGCACATTTTCATTACGGCGGCGCAGAACGCCGACCGAATCGCCGTAGTGAAGCGTGGCGAGGGGAGTGCGGACTTGCGCCAGGCTGCTATAGAGGGTGAGGTTGCGGTCGCTCACAAACGCGGAAACGATGGGTTTGGCCGGGGGGCGAAACCACCAGGCCAGGAGAGCGACGACGGCGAGAAGAGGAATGGCCAGGAGAAGGCTGCGCTTCACTGTTCATCCCCGAAGCTAATGCCCACGGAACGGGCGGTGCGCACAATTTCGCTGGCAGGATCGACGAGTTTGAGATGGGCCACGGCATCCTCGATGGGCACGGAAGTGATTTCTCCGGCGCGCAGGCAGACCATTCGGCCAAATTCGCCGCGGGAGATGAGTTCGCTCGCGGCGACGCCGAAACGCGTGGCCAGGATGCGGTCATAGGGGCTGGGAGAGCCGCCGCGCTGCACGTGGCCGAGGACGGTGACGCGCAACTCCTTTTGCAGCATTTCGCGAAGCGAGAAGGCGATGGTGTTGGCGACGCTGCCGGGCTGCGGAGGAGGAATGGGCTTGCCCAGCGGGTCTTTCCCGGGAATTTTGACGCCTTCGGCCACGACGATGAGGCTGAAATTCTTGCCGGACTCCTCGCGTTTGGCAACCGCCCGGGCGATGGATTCGAAAGTAAATGGAATTTCCGGGATGAGAACGATGTCGGCGCCACCGGCAATGCCGGAATGGAGTGCAATCCAGCCGGCGTCGCGGCCCATGACTTCGATGAGCATGACGCGGTGATGGCTTTCGGCGGTGGTGTGCAGGCGATCGATGGCTTCGGTGACGATGTGCAGGGCGGTGTCGAAGCCGAAGGTGACTTCGGTGGCGGAAAGATCGTTATCGATGGTTTTGGGAACGCCGACAACGGGCAGGCCGAGGCGGAAGAAATCGCGGGCGATGCTTTGCGTGCCGTCGCCGCCGATGACCACGAGGGCGTCGAGGCCGATGGAGCGGGCGTTTTCGAGGCAGCGGGCGGAAAAGTCCTGGACCACTTCCCTGCCGTCCACCATCTGGCGATAGGCGAAGGGATTGCCGCGGTTGGTGGTGCCGAGAATGGTGCCGCCGCGGGGAAGAATGCCGCTGACGGAATTCCAAGTGAGCGGGAGGCAGGTTTCCGGCCAGATGAGGCTGTCGAAGCCGTTGCGGATGCCGATGACCCGCCAGCCGAAACGGCCAATGGCCGATTTGACCACGCCACGAATGACGGCGTTGAGGCCGGGAGCGTCGCCGCCGCCGTTGGCCACTCCGATGGTTCGTATGGCGCTCATATCGCGCGAGTAACCTCCCGATGATTGTACCCGATTTGCGGAGCGTTCCGCCGCAAAGGGAAATTCTGATAGACTCGGTAACCGATGAGGGCGGCGGATGGGCGTGAGCCGCGGAGGAGAGGGTTTTCTGTGAAACTATTCGGAACGCTGCAACCGGCGGCGCTGCTGATCCTGCGGCTGGCGCTGGGGATCATGTTCTTTACCCACGGTTATCCCAAGCTGGCGGGGCCGAGCGCGGGCTTTGTGGCATTTTTCACGCAGCACGGCCTGCCGGGGTTTTTCGTGTACGTCGCGGGAGTGCTGGAGGTCTTCGGAGGCATGCTGCTGGTGCTGGGGCTGTTCACGCGGGTGACGGCGTTGCTGCTAGCGGTGGAGATGGGCGTGGCGATTTGGAAAGTACACCTGGCCAAGGGCTATCTGGCGTTCCATGAATACGAATTCCCGTTGATCGTCGGTGCGGCGTGCCTGGTGCTGGCCAGCGTGGGAGCGGGAATGATCTCGATCGACCGGCCGCTGTTTAAGGACAAGACCGGGAAGTAGATTGAACCGCGTTGGGAAGTTCCGGCGTTCCTTGAGTTGGTGAGATAAGTTGCAGTTGAGATCCTTCGTCCCGGCAAAAACCGCCGGGACTCAGGATGACACCTTTCCTTTAATTTCCCAGTGTCAATCAGGTGGTGTGCACGGTGCCGAGGAGCACGGGCATGCCCAGTTTGCCGGTGTACATGGGGCGAAAGCGCTCCACGTTGTACATGCGCTCGATGTCCAGCTTGCGCGGGCCCAGTTTGGGATCAGGGAGAGGGGCGTGGGCGTATTTGCCGTCCTGAATGCCGACGAGGCGGCCGTGAATGCCGGCGCGGAGGAGGTCCATGGCGACGTTGGCGAAGGTGATGGCCACCATCTGGTCGATGGCGTCGGGTTCGCCGCTGCGCAGGTCGTAGGTGAGGTCGCTGACGATGGTATCCTCGCCGGTGCGGCGCTTGATTTCTTCGGCGAGGGCGTGGCCGATGTCGACTTTTTTGCGATGGCCGTAGGCGTCGGCTTCGCCGTATTCGCGGACCTGCTCGCCCTTCCACACGGCGCCTTCGGAGGCGATGACCAGGGCGTAGCGGCTGGGATTGTTTTTCTTGTCCTCGACGAGGACTTCGATGAGGCGGTCGAGATCGAATTCGACTTCGGGAAGGACGCAACGGGTGGAGGTGACGTAAGCGGTATAGAGAGCCGTAAAGCCGGCGTCGCGGCCGAAGATGCGGAAGATGCCGATGCGCTCGTGGGAGCCGATGGTGGTGCGCTGGCGGGTGATGAGGTCCTTGGCGCGGGTAATGGCGGTGGAAAAGCCGATGCAGTATTCGGTGCCCTGGACGTCGTTGTCCATGGTTTTGGGAATGCCGATGATGGGCACGCCAGCGTCTTCGAGAACCTGGGCGTAGCTGAGGGTATCGTCGCCGCCGATGGCGATGAGGCAATCGAGGCCCAGAGCGGCGATGTTGTCGAGAACCACGGGAGTGAAATCGTAGAGGCCGTCGCCCGTTTCCATGGAGCGTAGTTTTTCGGGGGAGATGTGCGCGGGGAGACGGGACTTTTTCATTTTGCGGGCGTTGGTGCGCGAGGTGTGCAGGACGGTGCCGCCGGTGCGGTCGATGTGGCGGGTGTTGACGCGGTCGAGAGGACGGATGTATTCCTCGTCGGGGAGCAGGCCGGGACGCATGTGGGTGAGGCCCTGCCAGCCGCGGCGGATGCCGATGACGTCGGCGCCCATTTCGGAGGCGTTATAGACGACGCTCTTGATGACGGGATTGAGGCCGGGGACGTCGCCGCCGCCGGTGAGGATGCCGATGCGCTTGATGGGTTTCATGGAAGAACCCCCAACTGATAACGAGCCAAGCAAATTATTTCAAATAACACCTGAATCTTCCAGCGGCAACCTGCAAGGAGGGAATCAAATTTCAATCCGGCAGCAGAAACAAAACCGTTGGCTCGCATTGCAGCCAGCGGGCGCAGCGCGGGAAGGAACGGCGGAGCCTCAGGCCGTGGCGGCGCCGCTATGCGAGGGATGGGCGATGGGAGCTTCGGGCATGACGATCCAGCAGACAAAATAGGCGATGACGCCGGTGCCGGTGAGTGCCAGGACGAGCCAGACGACGCGCACCAGGGTGACGTCGAGGGTGAAATAGTCCGCAACGCCGGCGCAGACGCCGCCAAGCTTGGCATCGGAGACCGAGCGCTGGAGGCGTCTTTGCGGGGCGGGAATGGAAGGGGCGGAGGCCTCGGGAATGACAATCCAGCAGACCAGATAGAGGATCAGGCCGGCGCCGGTGAAGAGGAGCAGAATCCACAGGATGCGGACGAGAGAGACGTCCAGATCGAGATGCTCGGCCAAGCCGGCGCAGACGCCGCCGATTTTTCTGTCAGAGACGGAGCGGCGCAGAACTTTTGGCACGGCCGGGGAAGCAGCGGGCGAGGCTGCGGGCTGGGAGGCGCCGCAGAAATAGCAGAATCGGGAATCTTGCAGGATTTCCTTCTGGCAGGATGGGCAAAACATTTCCACACCTCCACGAGAACAACACCTACTGACTATACGAGGGAAGGGCGGGAAAAGTTTCCTGAATCTTCTTTCGTTCTAGTACCGCAGCAATTCCTTCACCGCGGTCACGATGGTGTCCGTCTGAGGAAGGATTTCGTCCTCGACCTTGGGCTGGTAGGCGCAGAAGGTGTCGGCGGCGGCGACGCGCCGGACCGGGGCGTCCAGGTCGGCAAAGAGTTCATCGGCGATGCGCGCCGCGATTTCCGCGCCATAGCCCCAGGAAAGCATGTCCTCGTGGGCCACGATGACGCGGGTGGTCTTGCGGACGGAGGTGGCGATGGCCTCCCAGTCGTAGGGAGCGAGGGAGCGCAGGTCGAGGATCTCGACGGAGATGCCTTCCCTTTCGAGTTGCGCGGCAGCCACTTCGGCGCGGTGCACGACGGCGCCATAGGTGACGATGGTGAGGGCGGTGCCCTGCTTGACCATGCGGGCCTTGCCGAAGGGGATGGTGAAATCGGGGCCGGGATATTCGGAGCGGTTATAGGGCTGGCGGTAGAGATGCTTGTGCTCGAGGAACATGACGGGGTCGTCGCAGCGCACGGCGGTGCGCAGGAGGCCGCAGACGTCCAGGGCGGTGGAGGGCATGACCACGCGCAGGCCGGGGGTATGGGTGAAGAGGACTTCGCCGGACTGGCTGTGATAAATGGCGCCGCCGGTGAGGTAGCCGCCGATGGGCACGCGGAGGACGGCGGGCGCCTTGAAAGCGCCGTTGGAGCGCCAGCGCATCACGCAGAGTTCATCGCGAATCTGCATCATGGCGGGCCAGATGTAATCGAAGAACTGAATTTCGGCGACGGGCTTGAGGCCGCGCGTGGCCATGCCGATGGCGCGGCCGACGATGGCCGCTTCGGCGAGGGGCGAATTGAAAACGCGGTCATGGCCGAATTTGCGCTGCAGGCCGGAGGTGGCTTTGAAGACGCCGCCTTTGCCCTTCACTTCTTTCAGGGCCTCTTCGCGGCTGCAGTCGGCGACGTCCTCGCCAAAGACAACGATACGTTCATCGCGGGCCATTTCATCGACGAGCGTGGCGGCGACCATTTCCACCATGGTCTTGGCGGGGCCGTGGAGGTGAGGAGCAGCGTCGAAGGAGTTCGCGGTGGGGTCGATATCGTGGGAATAGACGTGCAGGCGGTAGGAGCCGGACGAGGCGAATTCGGCGGCCAGGGCGTGCTCGGTGGCTTCGCGAATTTCGTGGTCCACTTCGGCTTCCAGGGCTTGCAGGGATTTTTCGTCGAGGACGTTGTTGCGCACGAGGAAGAGCGCGAACTTGGCGATGGGATCGCGGCGCGATTCGGCTTCGCGCTCGGCGGGCGTGCGGTAGAGTTTGTCGTCGTCGGAGAGCGAATGGGAATAGGAGCGGGCCACGTGGGCGTGCACCAGGGCGGGGCCGCGGCGTTCGCGGCAATAGTCGACGGCCTCTTTGCAGACGGCGTAGCTTTCGAGGGGGTCGGTGCCGTCGCATTCGGCGATGTGCAGTCCGGGAAAGCCCTGGACGAGTTTGGAGATGCTGCCGCCGGCGGTCTGAGCCTCGATGGGGACGGAGATGGCGTAGCCATTGTCCTCGATGAGATAGAGGAGAGGGAGTTTCTTCATGCAGGCGGCATTTAAAGATTCCCAGAATTCGCCTTCGCTGGTGGCGCCGTCGCCGGAGGAGACATAGACGATCTCGCCGGGGGCGTGGCGGGCGAGTTCTCCGCCGGGGGAGGAAACCGCGCGGGATAGAGCTTTGGGAAACTGGTCGTAATAAAGCGTGGCTTCGGCGGAGCCTACGGCCTGCAGGAATTGCGTTCCGGTGCAGGAGGAGCGGCTGACGATATTGAAGCGGGAATGGCCCCAGTGGGAGGGCATCTGACGTCCGCCGGAGGCGGGGTCGTCCTTGGCGCCGACGGACTGCAGGAGCATATCGAGAGAAGAGACGCCGAGCATGAGGCAGAGGGCGCGGTCGCGGTAGTAGGAATAGACCCAGTCCTCGCCGGAACGCAGAAGAAGCCCCATAACCGCAGTGACGGCTTCATGACCGGCGCTGGAGATCTGGAAGAAGGTCTTGTTCTGGCGCTTGAGCTGGATTTCCTTGTCGTCGATGCGCCGCGACTGGTACATGACGCGGTAGAGATGGAGGAGGGTTTCGTGGTCCAGGCCGCCGAGCTTGGGAGCGTCCTGCCGGGCCGTCTTGATGCGCGTATGAACCGCCATTCGCTCTGCCCTCGTGCCGAGAGTTACGTGCAGGAACCGGAAGTTCCATTTGTAAAAGTCTATTATACCGGACGCCGCCGGGGCGATAGTACCGTTAGGAAGTCCTCCGTGCCGTTTCTACCATTTTGGCCTGTCCGTGGCCAGCGCTTCAAAACGCTGCTGGGTGGCCGCAAATTCGGGAGCGCCCGCGGGAATAATGACGGGCGAAGCGTCCTTGAAAGGCTCTTCCTGGGGGATGCGCTGGAGCCAGCGCTGGCCGGTCATTTTCTCGTGATCGGAGAAATAGAGGCGCACCAGGAGTTTCACCGGGCCGCTCGCGGCTTCCTTTTCTTCCTTTTTCTTGGATTTGCCCTTGGAGGCGGCCGCTTCGGCGGCGGGTTCGGCCAGTGCTTCTTCCCCGCGGTCGAAGGCGAAGCGCAATTTCTTATCGAGACGGAAGGACTGCTTCCAAATCTCCAGTTTGTGGCGGGCCTGCTGGGCCGTTTCTTCGCCCGTGGCGAAGTCGAAGGTCAGAAAGGTTTCGGGCATGAGACAAGTTTGCGACTCCTTGCGCGGCGAGTCAAGCCGGGAAAACGGGCCGGTGCCGGGGCGCGCAGCGATTGCCGGGATGGATTCCCCGCCGTCTAACGTATGATAGGCGGAGAAGGAAGAGTCCGGATGAAGAAGCGCCATACGCATCGGAGCGCCATTCTGCAGGCTGGTATTTGCCTGCTGGCCGCAGTGCTGCTCTATGCGCCCGGGGCCGCGGCGGCGTTTTCCGGGCACAAGGGAGAGAGCTGCTGCGCGGCGGGACAATGTCCGGCGGATGCGCGGCATCATTCGAAACTTCCGGCCGGACCGGGTTCGGCGGCCAAGTGCGGCCATGACCTGGCGAAGATGGCCGCCTGCACGATGGACTGCTGCCAGAGTCCGGAGCGATTCACCGGCGCGCCGATGGCGTTCCTGCTGCCTCCGCCGGCAAATGCATTCGTGGCGCCCAGCCTCAGTCCATTCCTCAAGGATGGAAAGAGCCGCGAGATTCCCCGGGCGATTGCGCCCGCTTCCCCGCCCCCGCGATGGATTGACCCGGCCCTTTAACGGGCCACCGCCCCGACACGTAGGGGCACGGCATGCCGTGCCCCTATCCCGAAAAGTGCACGCAAAGCGCGGCGAATTCGCCGCCGGGAGCACATTCCATTGAGAGAGAAAAATTGCATGCGGCTGATTTTGCGGTTGGGCGGCGTCTTATTGTTTTTTGCCTGGGCGGCGCACGCCACGGTGTTCGGCACGGTACGCGGAATCGTTCATGATCCGCAGCATCGCCCGGTGCCGGAGATGAGCGTGGTGCTGAAGGCAAAACATTCCAGTTACACGCGGACGGCGGAGACGGACGAGAACGGCGAGTTTCATTTCGATGCCGTGCCGCTGGGGGAATACACGGTGAGCGCCAGCAAGGAAGGTCTGGCCGCGGCGGAGCAAACGGTGACGGTGCTTTCTGGAACAGCGCCGATTCTGCACTTCGAGCTGCAACTGGCGGCGCAGGTCCAGTCGGTTACGGTGACGGCGGAAGGGGCGCCGGCGCAGACGGAATCGGTGACACCCACGAACCTGGTGGACCGCGAGGAGATCCGCGAAACGCCGGGAGCTTCGCGCAGCAACAGCCTGGCGCTGATCACCAACAACGTGCCGGGCGCCTACCTGACGCACGATCAACTGCACGTGCGCGGCGGGCATCAGGTGAGCTGGCTGATCGACGGCGTGCCCATTCCCAATACGAATATCGCCAGCAACCTCGGCCCGCAGATCGATCCCAAGGACATTGACACCGTGGAAATGCAGCGCGGAAGCTACGCGGCGGATTTCGGCGACCGCACCTACGGAGTTTTCAACGTGGCGCCGCGCACGGGATTCGAACGCAACAACGAAGCGGAACTCGTGGCCAGCTTCGGGAATTTCCTGCAAACCGACAATCAGGTAAATTTCGGCGGGCATGGCAACCGCTTCGCCTATTACGCCAGCGTCAGCGGAAGCCGGACGGACCTGGGGCTGGAAACGCCGACCGCGGCAGTGATTCATGACCGCGCCAGCGGCGCGGGAGGGTTCGCGTCGCTAATCTACAACGCGGACGCGAAGAATCAACTGCGTCTGGTGGCGCAATTGCGGCGCGATTTCTATCAGGTGCCGTTTGATCCAAATAATCCGGATAATGCCGCGGGGCAAACGCAGCGGGACGCCAACCGCGAGAGTGACGCCTATGCCGCGTTTTCCTGGGTGCATACGTTTAATCCCGGGCTGATGCTGACGGTTTCTCCGTTTGACCATTTCAACCGCGCCGCCTACGAAAGCAGTCCCCTGGATTTTCCGCTTGCGGCGACGGACGACCGCCGTTCGAAATATGAAGGAGGGCAGGCGACGATGGCTTGCGTGCAGGGCCGCCACAACGCGCGTGCGGGAATCTATGGATTCGCGCAGCAGGACGAGCAACTCTTCGACCTCGCGGCCAACCAGCAAAGCTTTCCCGGCTTTCCCGACCAGGAAAAGATTTCCGGCAGCCTGCTGGCCCTGTTCGCGGAAGAGGAGTTCCGCGCGGCTTCGTGGCTGACGCTGAGCGGGGGCGTGCGCCAGACGCATTTTTCCGGCGGCACCGTGGAGAACGCAACCAGTCCGCGCCTGGGCGCGGCCGTGCGCATTCCCAAACTGAAATGGGTTCTGCGCGGTTTTTACGGACGCTTCTATCAGGCGCCGCCGCTGCTGACGGCTTCGGGGCCGCTGCTGCAATTCGTCACCAGCCAGAACCTGGCGTTTATCCCGCTGCATGGGGAGCGCGACGAGGAGCACCAGTTCGGCGTCACCATCCCGCTGCACGGCTGGACGGTGGACGCGGACACGTTCCGCACGCGAGCCGCGAATTTCTTCGACCACAACTGTCTCCAAGACTCCGGCGTCTGTTTTCCGATCACCATCCACGGCGCGCTGGTGCGCGGATGGGAGTTGACTCTGCGCTCGCCGCGCCTTATTAAACGGGGACAGATTTATCTGACGTATTCCAATCAGGTGGCCACGGGGAGCGGAGGAATCAGCGGCGGGCTGACGGATTTCTCGCCGCCGGGCGGTTCCTTCCTGCTGGACCACGACCAGCGCAACACGCTGCACGCCGGGGGCCGCGTGGACCTGCCGAAGCGGAGCTACGCGTCGCTGGATGTCTATTACGGCTCGGGCTTCGCCAACGGCGATCCTCCGCCGGAACACCTCGCGGGGCACACGACGTTCGACGTTTCGCTGGGGAAAGAGTTCGGCGAGCATTTTTCGGTCGCCGTGAGCGCGCTCAACGCGGCCAACCGGCGGGTGCTGCTGGATAACAGCCAGACCTTCGGCGGAACACACTTCCTGAATCCGCGGGACTTTTTCGCGCAAGTGCGCTATCGTTTTCATTATTGAAATCAGTATCCGAGGAGAAAACGAACATGAGACAGGCGCGTGCGGCACTGCTGGCAACGATGGGAGCGCTCCTTTTTCTCTGCGCCTGCTCGGCGCCTCCGGCAAAGCACTACGCGGTTCAGGGCGAAATCGTCTCCGTGGATGCTCCGGCGAAGATGCTCCTGCTGAATGGCGAGGAGATTCCGGGGCTGATGCCGGCGATGACCATGAGCTATGCGGTGGCCGACGCCAGGGAGATCGAGAAGCTGGAAGCGGGCGACAAGATCAGCGCGGACCTGGTGGTGGCCGAGGGCAAGAGCCGCCTGGAGAAAATCGTATTGGTAAAGAAGGCCGCGAAGAATCCGCCCGCGGCGGCGCCGGCGCCCGGCGCTGCGCCGAAGGACGGCATGGCGGAACCGCATAAGCATCCGATGAAGTGAAGGTTGCGCGCCCCGGAGGGCGGGACTACACTTTCCCCGCGCAAGAATATTTTTAGCGGGCGCGAATTTCGCCAAAAAAACGAAGGGGAGCCGATGTGCGCATCGCACTGATCGCCTTGTTTGGAGCGCTGGGAACCCTGGCGCGCTACGGCATGCAGGGGCTCGTGCAGCACCGCACGGGAGGAACGTTTCCCTACGGAACGCTGCTGGTGAACCTGAGCGGCTGTTTTTTCCTCGGGCTGCTGGGACAACTGACGCTGAACCGCATCCTCATCACTCCCGAATGGCGCGCGGCCATGGCCATCGGCTTTTTCGGCGGCTTCACCACGTTTTCCAGCTTCGGGTGGGAAACGGCCAAGATGATGGAAGACGGCGAATGGCTGCGCGTAGCGGCATACGTCGGCGCCAGCGTGGTGGCCGGGCTGTTTCTCTCCGTCGCGGGCATCCGGCTGGCGAATCGCTTTTAGGAGCGGCCATGACACACGAAAGATTCGAAGGCGAACGGACGCTGATGCGCATCCACATCGGGGAGTCCGACAAATGGCACGGGCGGCCGCTGCACGAGGCCATCGTGGAACTGCTGCGCAAGGAAGGCTTTTCCGGAGCCACGGTGCTGCGCGGAGTGGCGGGCTACGGCGGGTCGAGCGTCTATCACACCGACAAACTGCTGCGCCTTTCGCAGGATCTTCCCATCATCGTCGAGGTCATCGAGGCGCAGGAGCGCATTGACGCGATTCTGCCGCGAATGGACGAAATGGTCGAAGGCGGGCTGATCACGCTGGAGAAGGTGCGCGTGATTCTCTATCGCGCCGCAAAGAAGAAATAACGCAGCCATTATGACTTCTCCCACGACACCGAATCCCCCGCCCCAACACTGGCTCAACCGCACCGTCCTCGGCATCGGCCTCACCAGCCTCTTCAGCGACTGGAGCCACGAAATCGCCACGGCGGTGCTCCCGGCGTTTCTGGCCACGGTGGGAGCGGGCCCGGCGTGGCTGGGCGTGATCGAAGGCGTGTCCGACGGCCTCTCCAGCATCACCAAGCTGGCCGCCGGGCATTTTACGGACAAACTGAAGCATCGCAAGCCGCTGGCGGTGGTGGGCTACGCGATCACCGGACTGGCCACCGCCACCTTCGCCTTCGCCACACATGCCGTACACATTCTTTTTGGGCGCTCGGCGGCGTGGTTCGGCCGCGGCATCCGCACGCCCGCGCGCAAGACGCTGCTGGCCGCGGACGTTCCGCCGGAAGCCTACGGCCGCGCATTCGGCTTCGAGCGCCTGCTGGACACGACCGGCGCGATCATCGGCCCGCTGACGGCCTTGTGGCTGCTCGAGCGCACCGGGCACAACTACCGCACCGTGTTTCTCTGGACGCTGGTACCGGGCATGGCCGCAGTGGCCGCGTTCTGGCTGCTGGTGCGCGAACGGCCGGTGACGGCGCGTTCGCAGAAGTCTTTCTGGCACGGAGTGCGTGCGCTGCCAGTTCCCTTTCGGCGGTTTCTGGTGGGCGTGGGAGTATTCGGGGCAGGCGATTTTTCGCATACGCTGCTGATTCTCTACGCCGCACGGCAACTGGCGGCGGGGCACGGAGCGGCGCGCGCCGCCAGCCTGGCGGTGGTGCTCTATACGCTGCACAACGTGTTTTATGCCGGCTCGGCGTACGCCAGCGGGTGGCTGAGCGATCATGTGCGCCAGCGCAAACACGTCCTGGCGGCGGGCTACGCGCTGGCGGGCGTCACCGCGATTCTCCTGGCGGCGGGCCTGAACAATTTCTGGACGCTGGCGGGCCTCTTCGCGCTGGCGGGAATCTATGTGGGCACGGAAGAGGCGCTGGAGGATTCGGTGGCGGCGGAACTGGTGCCGCGCGAGCAGCACGGGATGGCCTTCGGGACGCTGGCGGCGGTGAACGCGGCGGGGGATTTTTTCTCGAGCCTGCTGGTGGGATTTCTCTGGAGCGCCTTCGGCGGGCGCATGGCCTTCGGAGCCACGGCGGTGCTCTTCTTCGCGGGCACGGTGATCATCCTGCGCTTGCAGGAGCCCGGGGAACGCGGATGATTCCAAACAGTTAGTGCCGGGGAAGCACGGAGAAATCAAATACAGGCGGAGATGATGTAGATTTGGACGGGCGCGAAATTTCTCCGCGCGGAAGAACGCATTTACTGCGCGGCGGAACGGGGCGATGGAAGAACTGAAAAAAATAGGGCGGTACGAAGTCCTGGGCGAGCTGGGGCGCGGCGCCATGGGCGTGGTCTATAAGGCCAAGGACCCGGTGATCGGGCGCACCGTGGCGGTGAAGACGATCAAGCTGAGCGCGGAAGGCAGCGGACTCTCGCACGCCGATCTCGTGCAGCGCTTCCAGACCGAGGCGCAGGCGGCGGGCCTGCTGACGCATCCGAACATCGTGGTGATCCACGATGCCGGAGAAGAAAATGGACTGTATTACATCACCATGGAGATGATCGAGGGGCGCAGCCTGCTGGCGCTGATGGAGGACCAGCAGACGTTTCCGCTGGCGCGCACGCTGCGCATCCTGGAGCAGGCCTGCGCGGCGCTGCAGTTCGCGCACGAGCGCAACGTGGTGCACCGGGACATCAAGCCCGCCAACCTGATGGTCACCGGCGACGACACCGTAAAAATCACCGATTTCGGCACCGCGAAGATTCTGCAATACGGCGCCGCGCAGCAGACCAAGCACGTCATGGGCACGCCCAGCTACATGTCGCCCGAGCAAATCAAAGGGCGCGTGATGGACGGCCGCGCGGATATTTTCTCGCTGGGCGTGATGCTCTACGAACTGGTCACCGGCCAGCGTCCCTTCAGCGGGCAGGACATCGCCACGGTGCTCTACAAAATCGGCAACGAAGAACCAACGCCGCCGCAGGAAATTGCGGCGGGGATTCATCCGGGCATCAGCAAGGTCATCCTGAAAGCGCTGGCCAAGGATCCCGCCAAGCGCTACCAGACCTGCCGCGAAATGAGCGAGGAGTTGAAGAACTACCGCGCGGCGGGACCCAGCGCGACCGCCACAATGGCCCTGCCGGCGACTCCGCAACCGCCTCCTCCACCACCTCCACCACAGCGGCGGCGAACGGAGACCGTATCCACCGTGCCCGCGGGCGCGCCCGTGCCGTCGAAGATTCCCCTCAAGGCGGAGATGCCCAGGATTCCGGGGCTGGAAACAAAGGCCAAACTGGCGGCTGCCGAATCCGGCGCAGGACAAACGGGCGCAGGCACGCAGCAAGGGAAAAATCGGACGCTGGGACTGTGGGCCGCGGGAGTGGCTTTGGCCGCCGTTTTAGGATTTTTTGGAGTGCGCGCGATGCGCACGTCCGGGCAGCAGGAGCCTGCGCCGGTCGAACCCGCCGGGCAGGGGGAACAACCCGCGCCGCCACACAGGAAAGCCCCGGCGCCTCCGCTGGCCACCGCGGAGCATCCGGAAATAGCCACGATGGAAGAGATGGCCGCGCCGTGGTCGTCGAAGGAATTCTTTCTGCAGACCCCGGCGGCCCCTTCAGGCATCTCGGCACTGCTGATTCGCTTGCCGGGGGGAGCGGGGGAAAAAAGCGGTTCGTATTGGGCGTTTTCCACCGAGGGGATCTATGACCGCCGCTGCCGTTATGAATACATCACCGATGTGACCAGGCTCTCGACGGAATACGGATTCGCCGCGGAGCATCCCATGGTGGGCAATCCCTGCACGCACACCGTGTTTGACCCGCTGCGGCTGAAGCAGCTTCCCGGAAACATTCTGGTGCGCGGGGAAATTGCAAAAGGGACGGACTTTCGTCCGCCCCTTGGCATCGACATACACGTCAAAGAACAACGGATCCAGGCCCTGCGCCTGGAGTAAATCCCTCGCGTTACGGCTTTTGCACGGGTGGCGCCGGTGCTGGCGCCGGTTTTGCCGCCGCCGGAGCTGGCGCGGCAGGAGGAGCCGGCGTTGGCGTTGCCGCCGGAGTTGCAGCCGGTGTTGCCGCTGGAGCCGCCGCCGGGGCTGGCGCCTTTTCCTTGATGGAGATCAGTTCCACCTCGAAAATCGTGGTGGCGTTGGGGCCGATCTCCGGTCCGTTGCCGCGCGGTCCAAAGCCGATATCGGAGGGAATGAAGATCTGCCACTTCGATCCCACCGGCATGAGCTGGAGCGCTTCGGTCCAGCCCTTGATCATCGCTCCGCCCACGGGAAGCGTGGCGGGCTGGCCGCGCTTGTACGAACTGTCAAATTCCTTGCCGTCAAGCGTCGTGCCGCGGTAGTTGCAGACCACGGAATCGGCGGCCGTGGGTTTCGGCCCGGTTCCTTCCTTCTCGATCTTATATTGCAGCCCGCTGGGCAGCGCGACCACGCCTTCCTTGGTCTTGTTCGCGGCCAGGAATGCTTCGCCCTCTTTCTTGTTGGCTGCGCCCAGTTTCTCCAGCTTGGCTTCCATCTTCGAGCGTTCCTCAATCTGGAACGCCATGATCGCTTCCTTCGCTTCCGCTTCCGTCAGCAGCGGCTTCCCGCCGGTCAGCGCATCCTTCATGCCCCGCGCAAAAACCGCGCGGTCGATGTCCACGCCTTCCTCGGTCATGCTCTTGGCCATGTTGTTGCCCATGCTCATTCCCAGGGCGTAGCTGATTTTTTCTTTCTGGGTCTTGAACGCCGGCGCGGCGGCGACGCCCGGCTTGGCGGCCGTCGCGGACTTGGCCGCGGGAGCCTTCTGCGGCGTCTTGGCGGCCGGTGCGGCCGGTTTGGGTTTGGCCGCCGGAGCCTGCTGGGCGACCGCTGTTCCGGCCAGCAGGATGCCGGCCGACAAGAGAGTTACCACGGAAAAGGGTAGTTTTCGCATGGGGGTAATCTTACATGAGGGCGGCGGTTCCGCAAAATGCGCGGAACGATCTTGCGCCAGGGGAAGCGGCATGGTAGTTTAGGCGAATAAAAGGCGAATCATAGGAGGCCTTCTCATGCCCCATTCTCTGGCCGTTCGCGCTCCCGGCCACTCCCTCGCTCGCGTCACCGAGGTGCTCGATGCGCTGGCGGCGCGGGACACGCGCGGCGAATGCCTCACCGCCGTGCGCCACTTCCCCGCGCGCGAGGCCCAGTGGGCCGAGATGCCTGCCTGGACGCATGCCGATCTCGCTGCGGCTTACGCAGGAAAAGGCATCACCCGGCTCTATAGCCATCAAGCGGCCGCAGCGGAGGCCGTCCGCGCGGGCAAGAACGTGGTGGTGGTTACGCCCACGGCGTCCGGCAAGACGCTGTGCTACAACCTGCCGGTGGTGAACGCGATTCTGGAAAACAGCGACACCCGCGCCCTCTATCTATTTCCCACCAAGGCGCTGGCGCAGGACCAGCTGGCCGAGTTGCACGACCTGAACGAGCGCCTGAACAACCGCTTCGGCGTCTTCACCTACGACGGAGACACGCCCGGCGACGCGCGCAAAGCCATTCGCGAACTCGGCCACATCGTCCTGACCAATCCGGACATGCTGCACACGGGAATTCTGCCGCATCATACGCGCTGGACGCGCCTGTTCGAAAATTTGCGTTACGTGGTGCTCGATGAACTGCACACCTACCGCGGCGTTTTTGGCAGCCACCTGGGCAACGTGCTGCGGCGGCTGCGCCGCGTGGCGCGGTTTTACGGGCGCGAGCTGCAATTCATCTGCTCCTCGGCAACGATTGCCAATCCCGGCGAGTTGGCCGGGCGGTTGCTGGAAGCCGAAGTGGAAGTGCTGGAGGCCAACGGAGCGCCGGCCGCGGAGAAGACGTTTGTCTTCTACAATCCGCCGGTGGTCAACCGCGCGCTGGGGATTCGCCGCAGCTACATCAACGAATCCTCGCGCGTGGCTCAGGAATTTTTGCGGCGCGACCTGCAAACCATCGTCTTCGCCAACAGCCGCCTGCACACCGAACTCCTGCTCACCTACCTGCAACAGGCCAATCCGCACCCGCCCGGCGGCGCGGAAAAGATTCGCGGCTATCGCGGCGGCTATCTTCCCGGCGAGCGGCGCGAGATCGAGCGCGGGCTGCGCGAGGGCAAAATTCGCGGGGTGGTCTCCACCAGCGCGCTGGAACTGGGCATTGACGTGGGTTCGCTCGACGCCGCCGTGCTGGCCGGTTACCCCGGCACCATCGCCGCGACCTGGCAGCGCGCCGGACGCGCCGGGCGGCGCAGCGGAAGCTCCTGCGCGGTGCTGGTGGCCTCTTCGGCGCCGCTCGATCAGTTCATGGTCCGCAACCCGGACTATTTTTTCGGCAACACTCCGGAGCACGCCTTCATCCAGCCGGACAATCTGGAAATCCTCATCAATCACCTGAAATGCGCCGCCTTCGAGCTGCCCATTCAGCCCGGCGAGCGCTTTGGCGAGGTGGATATTCCCGACCTGTGCGCGCGGCTGGCCGAAGCCGGCTATCTGCACCGCGCGGGCGAGCACTGGCACTGGACGCACGAAGCCTATCCGGCGGACACGGTCAGCCTGCGGTCGGTCTCCAGCGACAATTTCGTGATCGTGGACATTACCGGGCAGCCCGAAGTGATCGGGGAGATTGACTTCACCAGCGCGCTGGACATGGTCCACCCCAAGGCGATTTATCTGCACGGCGCGCAGCAATACCACGTCGAGCATCTGGATTTCGGCGAGCGCAAAGCCTACGTGAAAAAAGTGGATTGCGATTATTACACCGACGCCATCCGCTACACGCAAGTCCGCGTCCTGGACATCGCCGCTCAGGAGCGCGGCAAACATTCCGATAGCGCCTACACGAATGCCCACGGCGACGCCCTGGTGCGTTCGCAGGTGGTCGGCTTCAAGAAAATAAAATTCTTCACCAACGAAAACGTCGGCGCTGGGCAACTGGAACTCCCCGAAAACGAAATGCACACGACGGCCTGGTGGATCACTCTCGAGCGCCCGCTGCTGGAATCCCTGCCCTTCACCATCAGTGAGCGCCAGAGCGGCATGTTCGGCCTGCTGCACGCGCTCGAATCGGTGGCCACGCTGCTGCTCATGTGCGACGCACGCGACCTGGGCGCCTCCATCGGCGAGCGGCCCCCGGCCCCCGGCGCGGATTGCGCGGACGAAAAAATCGCTCCGCTGCGTCTGGAAGATGCCGTGGCCGCCAACGCCAAGGAGTTCTTCGAGCCCAATCTCTATCTTTACGACGCCTATCCCGGCGGCATCGGGTTTTCCGAACCGCTTTTCCGCGTCCACGAAACGCTACTGCGGCAGACGCGCGAACTCATCGCCGGCTGCGCCTGCGAACAGGGCTGCCCTTCCTGCACGGGCCCGGCGGGCGACCTCGCGCCGCGGTCCAAGGAGGCCGCGCTGGCGATTCTCGACGGCCTGCTCCGTTGCACCGAGGGCGGAGCGAGCGCGGAGACGCGCGCGATAGAAGCATGAGCGCTCACGATAAATTCGCCCGCCTGGCTGCGCTCAAACCCGCGCGAGCGGAAGGAGTGCGCCCGGCGGAGTTGCGTCCTCCGCAGGAAACCGACGCGCTGGCGCGCGCACTGAGCGCCTCCGTGGCCACCAACCGCTACGGCGAACATCTCGCCGTGCGCACTTGGTTCTCCAGCCCGGAGTTTTCCGAGCCTTCGCCATCGGCCCTCGAAATTCTCTCCCGCACTCGCGACGAAGCCGCCAGCCGCCGCACCCGCGCCGCGCTCTCCGACCCCGCGCAATGGCTTTTCCTCGACACGGAAACGACGGGCCTCGCCGGCGGCACGGGCACCTATGCTTTCCTCGTAGGCATCGGCTGGTGGGACGCGGGCGGCTTGCAGGTCGAGCAACTGGTCCTGCGCGATTTCACCGAGGAATATTCCCTGCTGCACGAACTGGCCGCGCGCATCGCCGAGCGGCCCGTGCTGGTGACGTTTAACGGCAAGAGCTTCGACTGGCCGCTGCTGCAAAGCCGCTACACCATGACCCGCGCCATCGCCGCTCCGCGCCTAGCCGCGCATCTGGACCTGCTGCATCCGGCGCGGGCGCTCTGGAAACTGCGCCTCGGTTCGGTGCGCCTCTGCGAACTCGAGCGCCACGTCCTGGACGCCCCGCGCCTCGGATGGCGCCGCGACCACGACGTACCCTCGGCGCTGATACCGCAATTTTACTTCGATTATCTGCGCGGCGGCCCGGTCGAGCCGCTGGTTGGCGTGGCGCGGCACAATCAGATGGACCTGCGCGGCCTCGCCGCCCTCTTCGGAAAAATCAACGCCATGCTTACGGATTCTGCCGGAGAGGCGCCGGAAGCTCATAGCGTGGACCTCTTCGGGCTTTCCCGCTATCTCGAACGCCGCGGCGAACCCGCCCGCGCCAATGCCGTCTGCACGCAGGCGATGGAAAACGGACTGCCGGCGGCCTTTCATCCCCTCGCCCAGCGCGACCTGGCCCTGCGCGCGCGGCGCAGCGCCGACCACGACACCGCGGCTGCGTTGTGGGAAAAACTCGTCTCCGACCCGCGCGACGGACTGCTGGCCTGCGAGCAGCTGGCCATTCATCACGAACGCCGCTCCCGCAACATCGAACGCGCCGCCGAATTTGCCCGCCTGGGAATCCGCAAAGCGCAACTCCTCCAAAGCCAGCAAAAATCCGCGTGGTCCTCCGCCGAATCCGCGGCCCGCGCGGCGCGCCTCGAAGAGAAATTTTCAGCGCGTCTGGCCCGGATCGAGCTGCGCATCGCCAAGAACCCGACAAACCAGTCTGTTCCCCCGCCGCCCACAAAAAAAGACAATGAGGCCAAGAGAGTTCGCTAGAGGCGCGGCAAATTCAGAAGGATATTCTGAGAGTATTCTCCCAATTTGGAATGGAACCAGTACCTGCAAACGCGCCTGTTCTGTTTTCTTAACAAGTAGGTCTCTCTCCTGGTATATCCTCAAAGGCAATGCGGTAATGCGGCGCAAAGGAAGAAAAGAAGATGATCCACCCTGGCCTTCGTCTCCGGCAGGCTCGTGAACGCCTTGGACTCACATATCGGGATGTGGAACGCGCCAGTTTTGAACTGGCCGCGCGGCGCGGCAGGCCTGAATTCGTGCTGCGCATCAGCCGCCTCGCGGACATTGAAAACCACGAAGTCGTTCCTGGCCTGCACAAGCTCTACACTCTAGCCGCGATTTATCACCTCAGCCCGGTGGAAATCTCCGGCTGGTACGACGTGCCGCTGGCCGATTTTTTCCAGGACGGTTCCCTGCTGCCTGCTCCGCTCACGCACCTGGCCGCGGCCCCCGCCACCATGCGCGTGCCCATGCGCTTCGATCCGGCGTTCGACCCGCAGCGCACGGAATTTCTCTCCCGCATGGTCGAGCGCTGGGGCCGCTGGGAAGGTACCCTCGGCGGCGCGGATTCCGCCAATGCCTACGGATATGTGGGACTCTCCGACCGGCGCATGGAGCCGCTGCTCCGACCGGGGAGCGTGGTGCTGGTGGATACCCGGATGCGCCGGATCGAAAACGGCGCCTGGGGTTCGGAGTACGACCGGCCCCTTTATTTTGTGGATGTTAGAACGGGATACCGCTGCGGCTGGTTCGCATTAAACGGTAGCCAATTAATCCTGCATCCCCATCCGCTCTCGCAATGCTCCCCGGAAACCTATCGTTTTCCCGAAGAAGCCGAGGTGGTCGGGCGGGTTGTGGGCGTGGTCACGCGGCTGAATGAGGACGCCGCGACTCTTTCCGCAGAATCTCCAGTAGCAGTCGAACATTCGAGCAGAAGAGCGTCTTGAGATAGTCCGGGGAAGCCTCCGGCATCAGCACGCGGTAAGACTCCATCTTCGTCCAATGGTCCACGGCGGAGGCCAGTCCGCCCTCCATCCCCGCCAGACACGCCCGCAAATCGGTTTCCTGCGCCGCCAGGGACATCTCCAGAATCCTCTCGAACAGTTCCTCATGACAGCGCGCCAGCGCCTGCTGCACCGCGTCCTTCGGATAGAGAACTTCCAGCCCGGAATGCTCATAGACGCCCGAGGAAAGATCCCGCAGCGAAGCCACGTAGGTGAGGCGCGCAAACATGCCGGAAATCGCCGCCAAGGTGGTGGAGGCGAAGTCGTGAATAATCCTGCGGTTCTGCTGCAGCTGGGTCATCATCTCCACGGGGCCCCTGCCTCGCCGCGCGCGTTCCACTTTCTGAACATTTTCTGAGAATCCCAAGCAAACGATGTGTTGGGCTCCATCCTCGCATGCAGGAGGAGTTCAACCATGAAACTTTTCGCAAAAGCAGTTGTTCTAGTTCTCGTTCTCGGAGTCATCGTACTACCGGTTGTTTCTTCGGTCAACACTGTTTCCAGTAACCCGGGGAACCAGCAACTGGCTGATGGTTCGCCGCCTGCCCCCGGCCCGCCGGTCTCTTTCGGAACCTCAGCCTTCCTCTTGGCGGATGGATCGCCCCCGGCCCCGGGACCACCGGTCCTTCTGGCATAAGAGCCGTCTAATCCTCGCGAGGGGACCGCTCACGCGGTCTCCTCGTGCACATAGAAGCAGTTATATTTATGATTTACATGAAATCAACGCACTGCTAGAATTATCAAAGTTATGGTTGGCCCTTCATCCATGCAAAACGCACTGTGGGCGCTTAGCCAGACGGGAATTCTGACCCTTCTCGTCCTCCTCATCCGCAGCGGCAACCACAAAAATTATCCCTGGTTCACTGTCTATCAGGCTTGGAATCTCCTGCAGGCCGGCATCCTCCTTCTAACCTATCACTTCTTCGGCATCAGCTCAGAAACGGGATTTATCGCCTATTGGACCACGCAAGGACTCGTTCTGACATTGCGGGGACTGGCGGTCACTGAACTTTGCCGCGCGGTGCTGGCCCGCTACACCGGAATCTGGACTCTGGCCATGCGTATCCTTCTAGCCTGCGCCACCCTGATCATCGGCTACGCCGTGGCGGTATCGAACTGGCACGGCAGCCGAGCGGTGGTTGCGGCAAGCCGGGGATTGGAGTTGGCGATCGCGGGGATCGTCGTATCCCTCATCCTTTTTTCCCGTTATTACAAGATTCCCGTCTCACCTCAAAATCGCTCGATGGCAACCGGTTTTTGTCTCTACTCGTGCGCCGTAGTGCTGCACAACACGTTCGGCAACCCCGCAGATTTACGCCTTTTCTATTTTTATAGTATCGGGCTCATGGCCGTCTTCTGCGCCTCCCTGACAATCTGGGGCCTGGCTCTGCGCCTCCCCGCTCCCGCGCAGGAGCAGATTCCCGCTCTCCTTGGAGCCGACAGCTACCAGCAGCTTTCCCCGGCCATCAACGCGCGCTTGCGCCTGCTGAACGACAGGCTCATTTCCGCATGGAAAGTCGAGACGCCCCTGCCATGACCTGGACGGTTCTCAGCTTCGTCTTCCTGGTGGCCTTGCTGCTGGCGATTCTGGCCTGGAGCCTGCGCGACTCTCCGGAGGATTCGCCGGCCCGCATGAAGCTGATTCTGGGCACCGGTTCCCCTCTGCACAATGCGCTCTACTATCCGCAGGTGCGCCAGGCGTTCAGCGAAGAGGATTTGAACTATCTGCAAGAGCGGGGATCTCCGCAAATGGCCCGCCGCGCGCGCGCGGAACGCCGCCGCGTAGCTCTTGAATACGTGAAGGCCATTCACCAGGATTTTCGCAGCCTGCTGCAAATCGCCCGGGTTCTCGCCGCTCTATCCCCTCAAGTCATCGCCGGACAGGAAGCCGAGCGCTTCCGCCTGGCCGTGGAATTTGAATTGCGCTACCGCTTCGTGCGCCTGATGCTGCTTGCGGGAATCTCCCCGCAGTGGCAGCTTCTGAAAATCGTGCAAACCGTGGGCACACTTTCGGCGCGTCTGGATGCAGCGATTCTGGAAATGAGCGAACGGGCCGGCCAGACCCTTCAGGATACGGCCGGGGCGGCATAGACCTGCCGCAGGATTTCTTCCACCGCGGCAATCAGCTCCGTGGTCTTGAAGGGTTTCTGCAGGATTTGCACTCCCTGGCGCTCCCACTGGCTGCTGTTCCCGTCCAGCGGGGCCGCCGAACTCATCAGCACCAGTCGCTTGCCCATCACCGGCTGCTGCGCTTCCAGCCATTCAAAGAATCCCCCGCCGTTTCTGCGGTCGCCGAGCCGCAGGTCCGCCACCAGAACGTCAAATTCATTCTTCCCCAGAATCTCTTGCGCGCCCTCGGCGTTCTGCGCCGTCATCACGGAGGAATACCGGCTGCGCAGAATTTCGCTCACGGCCTCCAGCACGGATTCGTCGCGGTCCACAATCAGGATTCGCCCTTCCCTCGAAATCGGCGCGGGCGGGGGCGGCGCGGCCACCTCCGCGTTCTTTCCCGCATGCAGGGGAAGCTCGATCAAGAATTTAGCGCCCCGCGGCGGGTCATTGTGCACGCGAATGGCGCCCCCGTGTTCGGTGACGATTCCGTAGCAGATGCTCAAGCCCAGGCCGGTGCCCTTGCCCACCGGCTTGGTCGTATAAAAAGGGTCAAAAACGCGCAGCGGATCCTTCACTCCGGGGCCGCTGTCGGCAATTTCGATGACCACGTGCCCGCCCTCGGCCGCCGTGCGGATCCAGATGTCCCCTTCCGTCGCGTGTTCCAGGATGGCGTCCAGGGCGTTGTTCACCATGTTCAGAAAAACCTGCTGCATCTGGTGAGGGTCGGCGGAGGTCAGCGGCAGATGGGGAGCCAGATCGAGATGCAGACGGATATTGCTCGAGCGCAGGTCGTAGTCCCGCAGCGCCAGCGTATCCTCGATGGTCTGGTTCAGCTGGACGGGATTTCTCTCCGGCTTGTGCTGACGGGCGAAGCTGAGGAGATTCTGCACGATGCGGTGGGTGCGCTGGGCCTGCTTATAAAGTTTTTCGGAATAGGCCAGGGTCTGCGTCCCGGATTCGGTGGACGAGGTAAGCAACTGGCTGTAGCCCAGAATGGCGGTGAGGGGATTGTTCAGTTCGTGGGCCACCCCGGAGATCAACTGCCCCACCGCGGCCATTTTCTCGCTATGCAGCAGCTGTTCCTGCGTGCGCCGCAAATTGTCGTAGGCCAGCCGCGTCTCTTCATAGAGCATTGATTTTTCCGCCGCGCTGGCCAGCTGGCTTCCGATGGCCACCAGCAGATTGATGTCCGCGGGCGAATAGTCCCGCAGCGTCCGGTTATTCAGCGACAACCCTCCGATGACCTTGTCCTTCGACCACAGCACCAGCACATGCACGCTGACAAAGCCCTCTTTCTGCTGCAGTTCGCGGAAAACTCCGGCGAAGGGCAGGGCCTGAATGGGCACGAAAGTGGGCCGGGCGGAATTTAATTGCTGGAGCACCTCGGGCGGGATCAGAATCTGCGGCGAATTGTTCGCATATTCGCTGCGGTGGCCCAGCGCGGCGATGCGCCGAAGGACCGCGGGCTGTCCCTGCAGCAGGTAGAGCGTGGAGGAATCAACGTGGAAGAGATCCTGCAGCTGGGCCAGAGCGCGGTGAACCGAATCGCGGAGATTAAGGGATTCGTTGAGCGTCTGGCTGATGGAGTTGAGGACCATTAAATCCCGATTGCGCCGGCGGATCTCCATCTCCGCGCGCTTGCGCTCGGTAATGTCCTGCAAGAACCCCTGGTACGCCGTCACGCTGCCGCCGCCGTCGCGCACCGCGATCGAGGATTCGATGACCGTGCGAATCTCCCCATCCTTGCGGCGGACTTCGAATTCGAAATCATTCACGCTGCCGTGCTCCTGCAGCAGTTTTTTCAGCCGGTCGCGCTCGGCCGGGTCCACATAGAGGGAAAGAATGTCGGCGGAAAGAAGTTCTTCGCGGCTGGCATATCCGGTCACATCCAGAAACGCCTGATTGAAGTCCAGGAAATGCCCCTGCGGAGTGGAAATGAATACGCCTTCCTGCACATTGGAAACCAGCGTCTGGTATTTTTCTTCCGCACGCTTGCGCTCGGTGATGTCCTTCAGGACGTGAATCGTGCCCTGCGGCCTCCCCGCGGAATCCGCAAAGCTCGAATTGGAAGCCAGAAAGTAACCCGGGAGCCACGGATCGCGTTCATCTCCGTCTCCCGCAACGCCTTCGCAATAGGGGCATTCGCTGAACTTCGCGTTCTTCCTCGAAAACACTTCCCGCACCAGCGCGCCGGCGAGCCCGCCATCCTCCCGCCCCACCAGCTGCGCCAGGCGGCGGTTACTGCGGCCAATGCGGAAGCCGGGGTCATGCACGAAGACGGGGTCGGCGATGGAATCGAAGGTATCCGCCCATTGCTGCTGCGCCGCGGCCGCCTGCTTAAAAAGAGTCACGTTCTGCAACGTCAGACCCAGCAAATTGGCCACGTTGGCCATGAAGGCGATTTCTTCCTCCTGAAATCGCACCGGGCGGTTGGAGCCAATGGCCATGATTCCCAGCGGGCCGTTCTTCCCCGGCAGGGGCACCGTGGCCATACGCAGCATCCCGCAATCGATCAGGCGCCGGCGCGTCGGCTCGTCAGCCGTTTCATCCACGTCATGCAGCACGAAGTTTTCATGGAGAATGGATTTGGCCCAGGCCGTGGATGCCGAAAAGCTGCGGTACTTCTGCAAATATGCGTCATCAAATCCAATCGAGCTGCGCACCACCAGTTCAGCGGCATCCCCTTCGCCTTCCAGGATACGCACCACTCCTCCGCTGGCGTTCATGCTCACCACCAGGTGATGCAGCACATTATCCAGCACTTCCTGTACCGACAGCGTCTGGGTGCTGGCCGTGGTCAGCAGGGTAAGCCGCCGCAGTTTGTCGCTCAATTCCTCGGTTCGCGCACGCGCCCCTTCCAGCACCACGATCACCATGCCGATCCCCGAGGCCATCATGACCAGGTCATCAAAGGCCACGCGAAACAGAAACAGCGGGTGATCCGGCCAGATCGGACGGTCCAGTCCATGCAATCCACCAAGCAACAGCGCCGCAGCCAGTAATTTGCTCCCTACCCCGGCGGTGGCATTCTCCTTCCTCCACATCAGCATGCCGGCAAATAGAAGAACCACGCTCTCCAGCAGCCCGGTCTCCCAGCGCAACCGCCCGATTTCCGCCGCCGCTCCGCGCTCGATGTAGAGAAACACGGACATGGTCAGAACCAGCAGGGGCAGCAACTGCCAGGTTTTGCGCGAGGAATCCGAAGTGTATTGAATGACCGCGGCCAAAAACAGCAGCGCCCCAATGACACTGCCAAATTCCGCGGTGAGCCTGACAATCGCCGGAGTGTCCGGGAGCAGGAGGGATAGGCCCTGGGCGAGGCTGCCGGCCGTCAGGCAGGTCCACCCCGCCAGCCAAATTCGGAAATAGGCCAGCGGCGCGTCCTTGCGCAAATGGGCGAGCAGCACCAGCAGAATCAAGAGCGCGGCCGCATCGAAGAAAGGCAGCAGCAGCAAATTTTGAGCGCTGGTAACGATAGTCCCCCCTCCGGTCGTACCCCGCCGAATCCAGCCTTTACCCCGGCTTATTCAGCGCCTGCCTGCGTTTTAAGAGCCTAGGGAGTGCCTGGAAGTGACGGTAACACGCTGTTTTCAAACTGGGCAAGAACTCCACACAGGGGATGTGCTTTCTCATATAATGGCTCTGGAGATTCTCTAACTGTGGACACTGAAAAAATACTGGTCGTGGACGACGAAGAACCGATCCGCGAAGTCGTCTCTACTCTGCTGGAAGCGCAGGGCTTTCACTGCATGACCGCCTCCAACGGACGCGCCGCCCAGGAACTCGCGCCCAAGTTCCTTCCCGATCTGGTCCTCAGCGACATGATCATGCCCGAGATGGACGGCATGCGCCTGCTGGAATGGCTGCGCGAATACGACGCCGACGTTCCCGTGATCATGGTCACCGCCATCCACGACATCTCCACCGCCCTCGAAGCCATCCGCCGCGGCGCCTACGACTACATCCTCAAGCCCTTTGAAAAAGATCAGCTCTTTCTCAGCGTGCGCCGCGCTCTCCAGCACCGCCGCCTCATCCTGGAAAACCGTAATTACCAGCGCAACCTCGAAGACCTCGTCGAAGAGCGCACCGCGCAGCTTTCCGGCGCCCTCACCCAGCTCGAACAGTCCTACGACGACACTCTCGAAGCCCTCGGCAGCGCCCTCGACCTTCGCGACGCCGAAACCGAAGGCCATTGCCAGCGCGTCACCGCCTTCACCATCTCCATCGCCAAGGCCATGGAGGTTCCCTCCGAATTCCTCCCCATCCTGGCCCGCGCCGCTTTCCTCCACGACATCGGCAAAATGGCCATTCCCGACGGCATCCTGCGCAAGCCCGGCCCGCTCAACGACGAAGAGCGCATCATCATGAAAACCCACTGCGAAATCGGCTACAACATGCTCACCCGTATTCCCTTCCTTCGCGACGCCGCCGAAATCGTTCTGGCTCACCAGGAGTTTTACGACGGCACCGGCTACCCCCGCGGATTGAAGGGCGAGGAGATTCCCCTGGGCGCGCGCATTTTCTCCATCGCCGACTCCGTCGACGCCATGATTTCCGACCGCCCCTACCGACGCGCCCTGCCCATCGCCCACGCCCGCGATGAGGTCAAGCGCTGCTCCGGCACCCAATTTGACCCCCAGGTCGTCGAAGTCTTCATGGCCATTCCGGACACTCACTGGATCGAGTTGCGCCGCAATCTCGAATCTCCTTTCCGCCTGGCCCATTTGCAGAATCTCTAGCCGTCGCCCGGGCGGAAGCGGACCTTGCGCCCGCCGCCCGCTGCGCTTACACTTTCGCCACGGAGGTCTTCTTCTCATGGCTCTGGTCCCCATCAAGACCGCTTCGGAAACCGGCTACTGCGACTGCATCTGCGGCTGCTACGAACTCGCCAGCCTGCGCGACGAGGACACCGGCAAGGGCTTCTGCCCCCGCTGCTCCAAGGAGCATTACGACCGCAACGCCGGAGTGGGCCTCCCCCAGCCCGCCCCCGTAAAACTTTCTCCCAACTCCCCCGCCACTTCGCGCTCCCAGTCCATGCCTCCCCCGGCCGACCCGCCCGGCCGCCTGCGCTGAATTCACGTTTGCCCCGCCCCTTCCCCGGCGTATACTTTTGCCGGGCCAAGTCATTCCGACGAAAGCGAGGTTTCATGCACTTGAAAAGTTTCGCAGTCGCGGCGCTCGCGGCGGTCATCGCCGCCGGAGTCGCCTCCCGCCTGCCCGCAAAAGCGCCCGTGCCGCAGGCCGCCGTGGCGCATACCAGCCTGAAGGTGGGAGACACCGCGCCGGACTTCACCCTGCTCGACAACAAATGGAAGCCCGTGCACCTGGCCGATTTCCGCGGCAAAAAAACCGTGGTCCTGGCCTTCTACGTTCTGGCCTTCACCGAGGGTTGAACGAAAGAATTGCAAGCCTATCAGGCTGATAGGCAAAAACTGGAAGCGGCGGACACCGTCGTACTGGGCATCAGCATCGACAGTCCCGCGGCCAACAACGCCTTCGCCGAAAAACTCGGCGTCACCTTCCCCCTGCTCAGCGACATGAATCGCAAGGTGCTCAAACAGTACGGCATCCTGAAGCTCTACAACGTCGAAAAAGACGAATACGAATGGGCCCAGCGCACCACCTTCGTGGTGGACAAGCAGGGCGTCATCCAGCACGTCGAGGAAGGCACGAGCGCCGTCAATCCCAACAGCGCCATCGCCGTCTGCACCACGCTGCACAAAAAATAATTCCCCGGGCGGCGTCTTCCGGCGCCGCCTTTTTCTTTTCCGCGCAATCCTCTTGCCTGCTCTTATCCCCATCTCTTCGCATTAGAACCATCTTGGAATAAGGACACTGCACCTTTCCTGTACGCCCTGTCCCTCGCGTTCACTCCCGTACAGGTCTTTGCCAGGATCAAAGGAACATTGCGCCCTGCTCCAAATCTGACCCTCACGCCAGTAGCCCCGCGCTTCCCGCTCCCCTATTCTTCCCCTGTAGATTGGGCGTGAAAGAACAGCGAACCGCTGCGGTCCTCTCCCAGCCAGGGTTTCAGCGCTGTTAAAAAAATAGCCCGGGGGAATAATAATGCGTTTGAACAAATGGCTACGGGTGTGTGTATTCAGTCTTACAGGAATGATTCTCTATGGCTGCGCCGGCACGGTCGTCGCCGACGCGGGTGTTTCCGCCTCGCCCACTTCCTTGAGCTTCGGCTCGGTCGCCGTCGGATCGAGCAGCGCTGCCTCCACGGTCGTTCTGACCAATCATGGCAAGCAGAGCGTCACCATCACGCAGGCTTCCAGCAGCCTGGCGCAATTCGTCCTCTCCGGTCCGGCGCTGCCCCTGACCCTGCAGGGCGGGCAGAACGCCTCCTTCCAGGTCGTCTTTAGTCCGAACGCGGCGGGAACACTGTCCGCCAATCTCCTCTTCACTCTCAACCGCACCTCCGGCGGACAAATCACCGTGCCGCTGTCCGGTACCGGCGCCACCGCCCCCGCCGCGGCAACCGCCACAACCTATTTGCTATCCACCAGCGCCGCCAGCCTCAGCTTCGGCAATGTCCTGGTCGGCTCTTCCACCTCCCAGACCGTCGCGCTCAGCAACACCGGCAACAGCGCCGTATCCATCAGCCAGATCAGCGCCACCGGCGCCGGCTTCTCCGCCTCGGGAATCGCTCTCCCGCTCACTCTCGCCGCCGGTCAATCCGTCTCCCTTACTGCCACCTTCGCCCCCACGGCCACAGGCACCGCCGCGGGCAGCGTCTCCATCGTGAGCAACGCCACCAATTCGCCGGCCACCGTCTCTCTTTCCGGCGCCGGCGTGCAGCCGCAAATCGCCGTCACTCCCGGCAGCATCAGCTTCGGCAACGTGACCACCGGCGCGTCCAAGTCGCAAGCCGTCTCGGTCAGCAACCCCGGCAGCGCCACCTTGACCATCACCCAGTCCGCCCTCACCGGCGCCGGCTTCGGCCTCACCGGCCTCACCTTGCCGCTGAATCTTGCGCCGGGCCAGTCCGCTTCCTTCTCCGTGAGCTTTGCCCCCACCGTCACCGGCAGCGTCACCGGCAGCCTCGCTCTCACCAGCAACGCGCCCACTTCGCTGACGTCCGATTCCTTGAGCGGCACCGGCGTGCAGCCGAAAATCGCCGTCACTCCCGGCAGCATCAGCTTCGGCAACGTGACCACCGGCACGTCCAATACGCAAACCGTGCAGCTCAGTAATCCCGGCAGCGCCACCTTGACCATCACGCAGGCCGCGCTCACCGGCGCGGGCTTCGGCCTCAGCGGTCTCACCCTGCCCCTGAGCCTCGCGCCGGCCCAGTCCGCTTCCTTCACCGTCAGCTATTCTCCCTCCACCGCGGGCAGCGCAACCGGCAGCCTCACTCTCACCAGCAACGCTCCCACCTCGCCCACAGCCATTTCCCTGAGCGGATCGGGAGTCACCGCTACGCTGCAACTCTCCGCCAGCCCCACCGCGCTGAACTTCGGCAACGTCACCGTGTCCTCATCGGCCACGCAATCCGTCACTCTTTCCAATACCGGAAACTCCAGCGTCAGCGTCTCCCAACTCACCGTCACCGGCTCGTCCTTTTCCGCCAGCGGTCTGACGCTCCCGCTCACCCTGGCCGCCGGACAATCCACATCCTTCAGCGTCACCTTCTCCCCCGCCTCCTCCGGCAGTTATTCCGGAAGCGCCGCCGTCGCCAGCAATGCCGCGAATTCACCGGCCAGCGTTTCTCTGTCCGGCTCCGGCGTGCTCACTCATTCCGTGGCTCTGAGCTGGGTGGCCAGCACCACCACCGTCGCGGGCTATTACGTCTACCGCGGATCGGCTTCCGGCGGACCCTACACCCGCCTCAACGCCAGCGCCGTCTCCCTCACCAGCTTCACCGACAGCAGCGTCCTCTCCGCCACGACCTACTACTACGTGACCACCGCCGTTGACTCCACCGGCGCCGAAAGCGTCAACTCCAACGAAGTCGCCGCCGTCATCCCGTAACCGCATTTCTTCAGGATGCACGCGGTCCAGGCGGAACTGGCCAGCCGCAACTCATCCAGCGGAACTCCCTGAGTTGTGAGCGAGGAGCCGCGCGTCAATCCGCGGGCGTGACCGAGGCGTGCGCCGGGCTGCGCTGGGCGGTGCGTTTGATCCAGTTTTCAAACTGGTCCATGTAGATATAGACGACCGGGGTGAGATAGAGGGTGACCACCTGCGAGAGAACCAAGCCTCCCACAACGGCGAGGCCCAGGGGGCGGCGCGCTTCCGAACCCGAACCAAGACCCAGGGCGATGGGCAGAGTGCCCATAAGCGCGCACATGGTGGTCATCATGATGGGACGGAAACGGACGACGGAACCCTTGAAGATGGCATCCGCGGGAGGGAGATTGTCCTTGCGCTGCGCTTCCAGGGCGAAATCAATCATCATGATGGCGTTTTTCTTGACGATGCCCACGAGCATGATGATGCCCACGAAGGCATAGAGATTCAGCTCGGCGTGGAAAAGCATCAGGGTGAACAGCGCGCCAAAGGCGGCGGAAGGCAAACCGGAGAGAATGGTCAGCGGGTGAATGAAGCTCTCATAAAGGATGCCGAGGATGATGTAGATGACCAGAACGGCCATGAGCAGGAGGATGCCCAGGCCGGCCATGGAGGATTCAAAGGCCTGCGCGGCGCCCTGAAAGCTGGTGGAGATGGTGGCGGGAAGATTTTTGCGGGCCAGCGCGGTGATTTGCTCAACGGCCGTGCCCAGCGAAACGCCTTCCTTGAGGTTGAAGGAGACGGTGACCGCGGGGAGCTGCCCCAGGTGATTGATGGCCATGGGGCCGACTGAGGAGCTGAGGCTGGCGACGGCGTCGAGAGGAACGAGGGTGCCGGAGGTGGAACGGATAAAAAGCAGCGGAAGGGCGCTGGCGTCGCGCTGATAGCGGGGATCGAGTTCGGTGATGACGCGGTATTCATTCGTGGATGTATAGATGGTGGAGATCTGCCGTGCGCCGTAGCTGCTATAGAGAGCTTCCTCGATCTGCTGCGCGGAAACACCCAGGCTGGCGGCGCGTTCGCGGTTGATCTTGACATCCACCTGGGGATTCTTGATCTGCATGTCGGAGTTGACGTCCTGCAGACCGGGCAGAGCGCGGACCTTGTCCTCGAAATCAGCGGCGGCGCGATAGAGTTCGGCGATGTCGGAACCCTGCATGGTGAATTGGTAGAGGGCCTTGGTGAGCTGGCCGCCGATGCGGATGGGAGGAAGGTTTTGAGGATAAGCGCGGATGCCGGGAACGACGGAAAGCTGAGCGCGCAGTTCGGTGATGATCTTGTCCACATGCTCGCGGGTGTTGCGGGGCTTAAGGCGAAGAAACATGCGTCCGGCATTGGAAGCACCCGCGGCGCCGGCGCTTCCACCGCCGATGCTGGACATGGAATTGGCCACGGCGGGATGGCGCATGGCGATGACCATCAGCTGCTTCTGGTGCTCAAGCATGGACTCGTAGCTGATGCCTTCCTGTGCTTCGGTGAAGATGAAAATCTGCCCGGTATCTTCGCTGGGTAGAAACCCCTTGGGAATCGAGCGGAATAGCACGACGGAAGCCGCCAGCATTACCACCGAGACCATCACCGTGGCGAAGCGGTAGCGCAGCACCACCCGCAGGGAGTTCTCATAGGCCCGCTCGACGGCCTGATAGCCGTCCTCGAAGAGATTGAACAGGCGGCCATGCTTTTCTTCGGAGTGGGCGCGCAGGAAGCGGCTGCACAGCATGGGCGTGAGGGTGAGGGAGACGAAACCGGAAACGAGGATGGCCATGCCGATGGTGACGGAAAATTCGTGGAGCAGACGGCCGAGGATGCCGCCCATGAAGAGGACCGGGAGAAACACGGCGGTCAGGGACAGAGTCATGGAAAGAATAGTGAAACTGACTTCGCGGGAGCCGCGGAAGGCGGCCTCCATCACCGGTTCGCCCGCTTCCATATGGCGGACGATGTTCTCCAGCATGACGATGGCGTCATCCACGACGAAGCCCACGGAGAGGGTCAGTGCCATCAGGGAGAGATTGTCCACGGAATAGTTGAGCAGATACATGCCTGCGAAAGTGCCGATGATGGAAAGAGGCACGGCCAGGCTGGGGATGATGGTGGCCGAAAGATTACGCAAAAAGAGGAAGATAACCAGGATCACCAGGGCGATGGTAAGCAGCAGGGTGAATTTGACGTCGCTCACGGACTCGCGAATGGAGACGGAGCGGTCATAGAGAATGGTCATGTTCACGGCGGGAGGAATCTGCTGGCGATAGACCGGAAGTTTCTGGCGGATGGCGTCCACCACCTGGACGGTATTGGTGCCGGGCTGCTTCTGGATGGCGAGCACAATGGCGCGGACGCCGTTGAACCAGCTGGCGATCTTGTCGGTTTCCACGCTGTCGAGGACCTTGCCGACGTCCTCGAGGCGCACGGGCGAGCCGTTGCGGTAGGCGACGATCAGCGGGCGGAAGGCCGCGGCATCGGTCAACTGGCCGTTGGCCTGCACGGTGACGGCGCGGTGCGCACCCCAGAGCGTGCCGGTGGGGAGATTGACGTTGGCCGACTGCACGGCCTTCTGCACTTCATCAATACCCACGCCGCGGCTGGCCAGAGCGCGCGGATCCAGCTGCACGCGCACGGCATATTTTTGCGAGCCGAAAATGCTGACCTGGGCCACGCCGGAGACCGTGGAAATACGCTGCGCCAGATAGGTCTCGGCGTATTCGTTGACCGCGGAAATGGGCAGGCTCTCCGAAGACATGGCGATGTAAATGATCGGCTGGTCCGCGGGATTGACTTTCGAGAAGGAGGGCGGGCTGGGCATGTTCTGCGGCAGTTGGCCGCCGGACTTGGTGATGGCCGTTTGCACGTCCTGGGCCACGCCATCCAGGTTGCGACTGATATTGAATTGCAGGGTGATTTGCGTGGAACCGAGCTGATTGACCGAGGACATCGAGTCCAGCCCCTCGATGGTGGAGAATTGCTTTTCAAGAGGCGTGGCCACGCTGGAGGCCATGGTTTCCGGGCTGGCGCCGGGGAGCGCGGCGAAGACCTGAATGGTGGGGAAATCGACGCTGGGGAGATCGCTGACGGGGAGAATGCGGTAGGCGAAGAGGCCGAAGAAAAGAATGGCCAGCATCACCAGAGTGGTGGCAATGGGGCGGCGAATGAAAAGGTCAGACATGGGTTGAGCGCGTCAGGACGCGGGCTTGACCGCCACTTTGGAGCCGCTGACGATGCGCAGTTGCCCGTCGGTGACCACGGTTTCTCCGGGTTGCAATCCCGCGCCGACAATCGTTTCCGCGCCCACGGTGCGCCCGGGAGTGACTCCGCGCAGTTCGGCGGTGTTGTCGCTCTTGATGACATACACGAAGGAGCCGTTCTGCCCGGTATTGATGGCCTGCGAAGGAACCACGATGGCATTGGGCTGGGTGGTCAGCGTCAGGACCACGGTGACGAACTGCCCGGGCCACAGGCGGCGCTTGGCGTTGGAGAAGGAGGCTTTCAGGCGAATCATGCCGGTGGTGGCGTCCACGGCGTTGTCCACGAAGCTGAGGCTGCCCTCTTCGGTCACGTTTTCCTCGCCGGGGATCAGCGCTTTCACGCGCAGCGTGCGCTTGGCGTCGTAGCGCTTCAAGTCCGCCAGGCTCTGCTCGGGAATGCCGAAATTCACGTAGATGGGGGTGATCTGGTTGATGGTGACCAGAATGGGCACGTCATTGGCCTTGGTCAGGTTTCCAACCTTCACCAGGATGTTGCCGGTGCGGCCGTTGATGGGGGAACGAATCATGCAGTATTGCAGATTGAGGCGGGCGGATTCGATGGTGGCCTTGTCGGCGAGGACCGCGGCATCGAGGGCGTCGGCGTTGGCGCGCTGCGCATCGTACTGCTGCCTGGGCGCGACATTCTGCTCGAAGAGTTTGAGGTAGCGGTCGGCATCCACGCGCGCGTTGGCGGCCTTGGCCTGATCGCGCGCCAGATCCGCCTGGGCCTGCTGCAGGGACACCTCGAAGGGGCGGCGGTCAATTTCAAACAGCAGATCGCCCTTGCGCACGTCCTGCCCTTCGCGGAAATGCACGGCCATCACCGGGCCGGTCACCTGGGCCTTGAGGGAGACGCTGGCCAGGGCCTCGACATTGCCGATGGCGCGCAGATCCAGCGGGACATTCTTTTTTTCCACCTTGGCCACGACCACGGGAACGGCGGGCGCTGTCGGGGCCGCCGCCTGCTGGCTGGTGCAGCCGGATAGCAGGAGCGAGGCCAGAAGGCCCGCTGCCACTGCCGAGTGACACAACCGGAATGAGTTAGAATGCTGCTTGATTTCCCTCAAAGGAACCTGCTCCCTGGATTCAGAATTCAGCATGAAAGAAAACTGCCTGATACACACCGCCGCGCGCCGATGATCGCCTCGGCCAGCCCCCGGAGAATTGTATCCCATTGCTTGCTCTAGGAGATAGATGCGCGAAGGGCCTCGCCGGTTTCATTTTCCGGCCAAATGGAAAGCCGGCCGGTGCGTGCCCGTCCCGGCCGGGATCTTCCCTCTTTTCCGTTCCGTAGGGAGGTGGCTTGCGTTAGCCTGTAGCCTGCCGCCGGGAGGAGGAAAAGCCCGGCCCGCATCGTCTTCGGTCGAGGAGGTCCGCCATGAACCGCGAACAGTTCTACGCCCTCATGGGGGGCGAAGGCACGCTCGATTACGAGTTGTATCTGCGCACGCGGACGCTGCTGGGCTGCCAGTCCGCCTATTCCGAATTCTGCAACAAGGACGAGCTGCAGTTCCAAATCGTGCACCAGATCGAAGAGCTGTGGATGAAGCTGATCGCCTACACTCTGCTGGACATTGACGAATATCTGCAGCAGGAAAACACCAACCGGGTTCTCACGCTTTTCCACCGCGTCCATGTCATCCAGAAGATGATGACGCAGCAGCTGGTTCTGCTGGAAACCATGTCGCCGAAGGAGTACCAGGAGATTCGGCTGAAACTGGGCAACGGCAGCGGGCAGGAGTCGCCGGGCTTCCGCGTACTGCTGAAGATGTACCAGCCGATCTGGCATTCCTTCAAGAGCCACTACCTGGACAAGCACGGGCTGAGCGTCGAGAAAATTTACGATTCGGAATACAACCACGGCGACGCCTACATGGTGGCCGAAGCGCTCATCGAGTTCGACGAACTCTTTCAGAAGTTCCGCGCCGACCACATGCAGCTGATCCACCGCAGCATCGGTTTCGGGGCCAAATCGCTGAAGGGGCGCGCCGTGGAGATTTTGGAGGAAGGCATGCGGCAGAAGTTTTTCCCGGAGCTGTGGGAGATTCGCACGCGGATGACGGATCGCTGGGGGGCGGAGTACGGAGTGAAGAGGGATTCGCTCGGCGGACACCACTGAGAGAAGAAGTTTTCAGTTATTCGGAGCTAGTTTGCGGTATTTGCCGCCGAAGAACACGAGCGGTTCGCCGCCCTGGATTTCGGCGGTTTCCACTTCTCCGATGAAGATGACATGGTCGCCGGCGGTGTAGGTGGCCACGACGTTGCAGGCCATCTGGGCCAGGGTGCCTTCGACGAGAGGGATGCCGCTGGGACTGCGGCGGAAGCGGATACCCAGCCGCTTTTCGCCTTCGGCGTTTTGTTCGGCCTTCGAGAAATAGACGGAAAGTTCCTGCTGCTCCGCGGACAGGATGGAAATGCCGAAGCGGCGCTTCTGGTGCAGCAGGGGCAGGGTGCGAGCGCGCTGGTCCACGCAAATCAGCACCAGCAGCGGGTCGAGGGACACCGAGGTAAAGGAGTTGGCGGTCATGCCGTGCACGGCGGGGGCGCCGTCTTCGCCGGGGGATTCGACGGTGACGACGGTAACGCCGGTGGCGAACTGGCCGAGGGCGCGGCGAAATTCAGCGGGAGTTAAAGTAGGTGCGCTCATTTTTGCTTTTGGAACTCTAGCACAACTGCCGCGCACAGTGGGAAAGCGCCGTTGCGCCTGTGCTCCCGGCGGGAGATGAACTTTTCCCGGCATCGCGTATAATCAGACATCACTTTTGCCGCCGCTAGAATCAGCGGCGGGACATCCGCAACACCACAGGGAGATCGCCTCTATGTCACGCATCATTTCCATTCTCGGCGGCACCGGGCCGGAAGGTTCCGGGCTGGCGTATCGCTGGGCGCGCGCCGGGGAGCACATCGTCATCGGATCGCGCGATGCGCAGCGCGCCGCGGAATCCGCAAAGCAGTTGCAGGAGCGCATCGGCGGGAACGCCGTCGTGGAAGGCATGGACAACGCCGCCGCGGCGGCCAAGGGCGACATCGTGGTGCTCACCGTGCCGTTTGCCGGGCTGGCCGCGCTGCTGAAATCGCTGAAGGGCTCGTGGAAGCCGGGCGCCATCGTCATTGACACGACCGTGCCGCTGGCCACCACCGTCGGCGGGCCACCGACGCGCATGCTGGGCGTATGGCACGGTTCGGCGGCGCAGCAGACGCAGGAGTTGCTGCCGGCGGGGATCAGCGTGGCCGCGGCGTTCCAGAATCTGGGCGCGGAAATTCTGGCCAAGGACGAGCCGGTCGATTGCGACGTACTGGTGTGCAGCGACGACGAGAAGGCTAAGCAGGTTGCGTCCGAATTGGCTGGAAAAATTCCCGGGGCGCGCGCGCTGAATGGCGGAAAGCTGGAGAATGCGCGGATTGTGGAATCGCTGACGGCGCTGCTGATTGGATTGAATATTCGCTACAAGGTGCACAGCGCGGGGATTCGGTTTACGGGGCTGCCGGTCAAGTAAGAGAATTTCGAAAATCGAAACGCGAAATTCGCGCTGCCCTGCTACAGCGCCAGCAGGGCGCGGGCTAGTTTGCGTTTTTGGGCGGGCGTTTTCATGACCGTGGGCATCACCGCCACGTTCATGCCCAGGGCGCGAATGGATTGCTGCTGGGATTTGTCCGCCGGGTCGATCACGAAGGTTCCCGTAAAATCCGCATACAGGCGGGCCACGCCGCGTGCCGAGGCTTCATAGCCCAGTTGCGCCAGCATGCGGTCGGAAGGGCCTTTGAGGGATTTGCCGCCGACGATGGGGCAGACGGCGATGACGTCTTCCTTGCGGGCTTGCAGGGCTTCGCGCACGCCGCGCACGGCCAGGATGGGGCCGATGCTGATGAGCGGATTGCTGGGGCAGAGGATGATGCGGCGGGCGGCGTGGATCGCTTCGAGAACACCGGGAGCGGGCGCGGCGGTTTCCACATTTTCGAAATGGATTGCGCGCACCACCGGCTCGGCGCGGCGTTTGACCAGATATTCCTGAAAATGCAGCGGGCCTTCGCTGGACTCGATGATGGTGGGGACGGGCTGATTGCTCATCGGCAGGATGCGCGATTTCACGCCCAGCGCGATGCGGATGGATTCGGCCGCGTCCGCGAGCGTTTTTCCTTCGGCGAGCAGGGCGCTGCGGTGCAGGTGCGTGGCCAGATCGAGATCGCCGAGATTGAACCAGTTTTCGCGGCCGTAGGCGCGCAGGCGCTCGAGCGTGCGGAAGGTTTCACCGCGCAGGCCCCAGCCCTTCGCGGCGTCCACCACGCCGGCGAGCGTGTAGGTGACGATATCGAGGTCGGGAGAGATGCGCAGGCCGTGCATGACAATGTCGTCGCCGGTGTTGACGATGATTTCCAGCTTGGCGGGATCGCATTCGGCGTACAGGCCGAAGAGCAGTTTGGAGGCGCCTACGCCTCCGGCCAGTGCGGCGATGGGTTGCGAATAGCGCGCGGGGGAGCGCCGCGCCGTTTTTTTCTTTCTCGCCGCACTCATGGCGCCACCGGAACGGCTACGGCGTCTTCGCGTGCGTAACCATTTTCATCGGCGAGGGGCAAGGCGCGGCGGCGCACAGCCGGAACCAGAAATTCCAGGCGCGCGAGATATTCGGGATAGAGAGCGAGGCGCTCGCGCAGAACGAATCCGCGCGCTTCGGTTTCCTTGCGCAGCAGGGCGATCTGCGGCCAGGCGGCTTCGGGATTGATGAAATCGCGGGTGACCGGAGAAATTCCGCCCCAGTCATTGATGCCCGCTTCCAGCAGTCGCGGAAAATCCTCGTAGCTGAGATTGGGAGGCGCTTGCAAATTCATTTCCTCGCCCAGCACCAGCCGCGCGATGGCCACGGTGCGCAGCATTTCCTCGAGGGTGGGGTCAGGATGGCCGGCCATGGGAATTTCCGGCTTGGCGCGGAAATTCTGCACGATCACTTCCTGCACGTGGCCGTAGCGGCGCTGCAGGTCGCGAATGGCCAGCAGCGAATCGATGCGCTCTTCGGGAGTTTCGCCGATGCCGATGAGGATGCCGGTGGTGAAAGCCATGGAGAGTTTTCCCGCTTCTTCGATGGTGCGCAGACGCAGCGCGGGAACCTTGTCCGGGGCGGTCGCGTGCGGGCCGCCGTCGCGCATCAGGCGCGGGCTGACATTTTCGAGCATAAGGCCGACGCTGGCGTTGGAGACGCGGAAGCGTTCGAGGGCGGCGCGGTCCATCACGCCGGGATTGGCGTGCGGTAGCAGGCCGGTGCGATCGAGCACGAGTTCGCACATGGCGGCGGCGTAATCGAGCGTGCGGGAAAAACCCTGCTGGCGCAAAAATTCGCGCGCCTCGGGAAAAATGCGCTCGGGCTGGTCGCCCAGGCTGAAGAGCGCTTCCTTGCAGCCGGCTAGGCGCGCGGTTTCCGCCAGCGCCAGGACTTCCTCGGGAGTCATGAAGGATGCGCCGGGATCGCCGGGGTCCTTGCGGAAGGTGCAGTAGCTGCAATAGTCGCGGCACAGGGTGGTCAGAGGAATGAAAACTTTTTTCGAAAAACTGACGATGCTTCCCTTCCCGCGATCGCGCACTTCTCCCGCCACGCGCAGCAGTTCCTCGGTGGAGGATTTTTCATAGAGCAGCAGCGCAGCCTCGCGCTCGATTCCGCGCCCCTCGGCCGCCTGGGATAGCGCGGCGGCCAGCGCGGCGCCATCGTTCTCTGGTGATTTCATCGTTTCGCTTTTCATCAGCGGAAAAGATCCTCGCGCGCCGGGCGAATGATTTTCGCCGCGGGTTCGTCCGCGGCGGCAAAGGCATGGCCGCGAATAATCACCACCGGCACGCCATCGGCTTTGCCCATGCGCAGACCGGCCGCTGCGGCCAGTTCATCGGCCACCGCCAGAATCGTAGCATGCAGTTGCTTGCCGGTGCGGTCGCGCGAGCCGCGCAGATCGGTCAGCACCGGCAGGCCCGCGGCGCCGATGGCCACTTCGACGAGTCCCAAGCGCCAGGCGCGTCCAAATGTGTCGCTGATAATCACGGCCACGCGCTTGCCGGTGCGCTTGCGCAGGGCCGTGCGCAGGCGCTTGGCGGAAGCGTCCGGGTCTTTCGGCAGAAGCGAAACCACGTCGCGCCCCGGGACGTTCGAGCGGTCCACGCCGGCATTGGCGCAGACCAGCCCGTGATGCGTCTCGACAACCAGCACATGCGGGCTTTCGCGCACGATGCGCCGCGTCTCGCTGAGCACGACCTGCACGAAGCGCGGGTCATGACGCATCTGCTTGCCCAAGGTCCGCGCAGCTGCCGAGGGACGCACGCGCGACAGCTGCACAAGGCACCCTTCCGCCTTGGAAACGATTTTCTGGGCAACGACCACGACGTCGCCATGCGCCAGAGGCGTTTCCGCGCGCCGCGCCGCGGCCTCAATCAGCTTTGCCAAGTCGTTGCCCTTGCGCACTTCCGGAAGTCCCTCGAGCGGCAGGATGCTAATCCCGCCCGCCGGCACGGGTGCCACCGCTTCTTTCTTCCGAACTTTTTGCCGTTTCGCCATAAGCAAGCCAGTCCTAATAGTACGCGAGGCCGGGAAAGGTTTCACGCCGCAACGCCTGGAGTGCAAACAACTCGGGCGGAGCCCCCGCCGCCGGCAGGTTCTCCGCCCAATGAAACCGCCTTTCTCGATTGTTCCGCTGCGTCCGGCAGCGCCGGAAAACTAGTTTCTTTCCCTTTCCTTATCCTTGGGCTTCGGCTGAGGACGAACCACCGGTGGTTTCGGAGCCGGCGGCTTTACCGTCTTCTCCGGAGTGGCTTGCTTTTCCGTCTGGGGCGGCCTCTCGACCTTTTCGGGCTGGCGCCGCTCTTCCTGCTGCCTCTTTTGCAGTTCCTCTTCCTGCTGCTGGTGCCGGCGTTCCAGTTCATCGAGCCGTTTCTGCTGCTGCTCCTGGATCTGCCGCTGTTTGGCCTCGTTGGCCTTCTGCTGCTCGATCTGCATTTGTTCGCGCACTTGCTGCTGCTCGATGCGCTGCCGTTCCAGGTCCTGCTGGCGGCGTAGCTTATCCAGTTCTTCCTGATTCTGCTCATCGCGCGGTGTTACCACGGGGGGCATCACCCGCGGCGCGACCATGGGACGTTCGGGACGATCCGGCGGAACGGCCGCGGGACGCACTGGAGCAGTCTGCACAACTGGAGGCGCTGCGGGAGTTACCGGAGGCGCCTGCACCTGCGGCATTGCCGGACGTTCGGGGCGATCCGGCGGAATGGCCGCGGGACGCACTGGAGCAGTCTGCACAACTGGAGGCGCTGCGGGAGTTACCGGGGGCGCCTGCACCTGCGGCATTGCCGGACGTTCGGGGCGATCCGGCCGTCCCTGCGGCGGGATCACCACAGGACGCTCGGCTCCAGGTCGCACGGCTGGGGGAACAACGGGAGTCACCGGCGGCTGAGCAGCAGGCGGTTCCATGGGACGCGCCTGCCTTGCTCCCGCGCCTTCCGGAGAAACCGGCTGCATCGGCGCGGCTGGAGTTGCCGGTGGTGCGGGAACTGCCGGCGGACGAACGTCACCGGGACGTCCGTCCCGCGCGTCCTGCGGCGTACGCGGCATCACGCGCGGCAGAATGCGCACGGGCGGCTGCATGACCGGCCGCTCGGGCTGCTCGTATCTTGGCGGCTGCTGGGGCTGCTGCTGAGGAAAAGGCCGAGCCTCTGGCCGCTGCTGCGGAAGGGACTGCGGTCCGCCTTGGCGCTCGCGCACTTCCTGCTGTTGGCGATAGAACGGAACCACTTCGGGCGGAGCCGTCCTGGCCACAACGGGGCGGTTCTGGAACACCGCCGGAGGCTTTACCGTGGCAGCCGGGCCGGAGCCCATGATGCTCCGCATCTGCGGAACAAACTGCGGGGCGGCTGATGTTTCCACGGGACCGCGACGGGAATCCATCGGGATGTACGACATGTTTTTGCCGATGGGCTGGGCCGACGTGAAAATGGCCTGCGACGTGCCGGTCATGGCGCCGCGCGTGCCCTGATGAACGTAGGTGACGTTGTTCACGGTGTTGTTCTGGGTGTAGTTGTTGTAGACGTTGGTGACGTTGATGTTGGTCACCGTGGTGTTGGTGATGTTCACGTTATTCACGTACGTTTGGCTCACGCGGTAGCTGGGCACATAGACTTCACGCGGGGCCAGGGGCACCCAGCCGATGTCCATGGCCGGCTGGCTGCCAAAGTGAAGATAGATTCCCGTATGGCGAACGGGAATCCAGGCCACTAGCGCGGGGGCGTAGACGGGGCGCACATAGATGCGGTCCTGGCGGCTGGCCGGAGGAGGCACCCAGCCCCACACGCCGCGCACCACCACCCAGCGGCCGTAATGGAAGGGAGCGAAACCCCAGGGCTCATCGTCCACCCACGTCCAGCCCCACGGCCAGACCCAGGCCCAATGGCCGTAGCGGTAAGGGGCCCAGCCAACCACGCGGGTGTGCGGAAACCAGACTTCCCCGTATTCGGAAACTTCCCTCCAGCCGCCGTACTCATCCAGGTCTTCATAGCCGATGACGTCGCGCGAGACGTAGCGGGAGGACTCGGAGAGGCGCTCGCGGCGGTCGCGTGCGTTGCACCATCCCTCGAAGTCATCGAGGTCCGGACTTTCCACGAAATCGGAGATCACATCATCGTCATCCACCGGACGAAACACCGCGGTTTCTCCCCGGTGCATGCCAAATTCCTGGCCGCCTCCGCTGATGTCCGCGTGCCCGCGGCGCACGGTGACTTCGGTGCGGTCGCCGGCATCGTTGACAAAAATGCGGTAAACGCCCGGGCGGGTGATGCTGACCACCACGTCCGGGGTATCGATTTCAAAATCCTCGTCGTCGTCAATACGCCAGACGCGCACATAGATGGTGCCCGCGCTCAGGCGCAATTGCGTCAAATTATCGCTCAAACTCAGAAAGGCGAGACCGGTGTTGTCGTCCAGGCGAACCACCGTCGAGCCCAGATGCAGCTCCGCGCGCGAGTTGCGATCCGACCACAGCTTGTCGCCGGTAGTCAGCGGGCGGTTGAGGACGGCGTCCGTCCAATCGCCCGTCCCGGAAGGTTGAAAGGCCACGCTGCCGCTGGCATAACTCAGCCGGGCCACACGGCCAGGAGGGTCATTGTGATCGGCCATGGCCTGCTGCGGCAGAACGGACAGCGCAAAAAGGGCCAGGCTCAAAAGGACTATGGACTTCGCCAAGATGGTTTTCATTGCGGACTCCTTGGGGTTCTCCATCGAATCTAGCACCAAGCGGCCACGGAGAATCCCGTAATTCGCGGGCGCGTCACGAAAGAGCCAGCCCTTGCCTGGACTCCTTCTCTTGGGATTAAACCCGGTTCGGAGGCCAGAGTTTTGCGGGAAAACAGGAAAAATGTATTGATTACAAAGGCCTTGCGGATGCGCCGTGAGACGTTCTTCCGAGGAATCAATAGCGGAACTGATAGGAGAGCTTGACGAAGAGCAGACGGCCATCATTGAGCAGCGGGCCGTTGCGATAGAGCAGCCCCGGCCCGGCGGGGTCGCAGGGGCCTGTAGGCAGCCGCTGACAGAGCGCGGGATTGATATTTTCAAGGTTGCTGTTATAGCCGATGTAGAGGGCGGTGCCGGGATGCACCAGATAGGTGATGAGGAAATCGCCGTTGACGGCTTTGGTGCGGCTGAGCGAGGAAAGCAAGGGATTGGAGAGGACCGCGGAGTATTGCAGGATGATGCGCGCGGAAAGTTTGCGGGTGAACTGGTAATTCCACTTGGAACGCAGGATGTGGTTGGTGAAGGCCACGGAATGGGACTGGCGGTCGCGCAGGCGGTCCAGGAGATAGGAGTTTTCAATTCCCAGAGCCGTCAGCGGGCGCACGGTCGCCGCGGATTCGATGAACTCTTCGTCGGCGAGATAGGGAGCGACGCCGTCGGGGGGATTGTAATTGATGGAGGCGGAGCGGAAAGCGATCGCCCTCATGGAAAACGAGGGCAGGGGCTGCGCGAAGAAGCCAATGAACTTATACGGCTCGCCGAAGGACTGGTTGGCCGTGAGCGCGCTGTAATCCACGGGGCGCAGGGTCTCGCGAGTGGCGCCCGCGCCGAACTCCAGATGAATCTGGCGGGCGAACTCGATTCCACCGCCCACGCCGTAGAGTTCGTCGAGCAGCAATCCGCTGTAGTCGTAACTGCGGGCCACGCCGGCGTGGGGCCCCCAGGAAACGATGCGCTTCCCTTCCGGCCGGAAATTGTAGCTCAGGGACTGGATGACGCGGCGGATATCCGGGCGGCGGAAGAAGCCCGTATCGGTGATGAAGCCGGGGGAAGTGTCGTGGTATTCGAGGGAATAGTCGAACTGGCGGCCTTTGCGGTTGAGCAGAACGTCGTAAGCAGGCCCGGTGGAATAGAGGCCGTCCGAGTCGATGGTGCTGCTGTAATCCGCGCCGGCGCTGGCCACCCAGTTATCGCCCAGCTTGAGCCGCGCATCCAGCCCCGCCACGCGATTGTACTGCGCGTCGAATTCCCGGTCCGTATAGAAGAGGCCAAGACTCGCCCGGCTGCCGATTTCCCGCTGCACGCGGGCCACCGCGAAATAGGCGCGTTTGCCAAAATTGGGATCGGCGGGACCGACGCTCTCGCCCGGCCCGCGGTCGTCGCTCACCAGCAGGCCCATCGAGTAGGGTCCGGTCTTGCCGGTCAGGCGCAGTCCGAATTCGGGATCGAGAATGTTGCGCGTGAAGACGAAACTCTCGCGCGGCTGAAAAAAACTCATCCCTTCGGGAGTGAACGAAGGCCCCTGAAAATAGTCGGAATTTTCCAGGAAGAAGGGGCGCTTCTCCGGAAAATAAGCTTCGAAGCGCTGGTTGGCGGTGGACTGCGGCTCGTCCGACTCCACCTGGCTGAAATCGGGGTTAAACGTGGCGTCAAGAACAAAACTCTGGTGCAGCACGGCCTTGGCATCGAGGCCGCCGGTGCCGCCGAGGCGCTTGCTGGTGTAGTGCGGATTGGCGTCGTCGCGCAGATCGAGCTGCTTGACCGAGCGTATGACTCCATAGGGAGTCAGGGTAAGGTTGCGCCCGGAGGAGATGCCATTCAATCCGTCCAGTTCCGCTTCCTGGGTGAGCAGGCCCTGCAGCTTGGAAGAGACGTAAGGCCAGGAAGAGACTTCCCCGGAGCGGGAAATTCTCCGCTGCAGCACAATGCCCCAGCGTTTGCCGTCCTGCGCGGGAAAGCGCAGGCTTTTGAAGGGGATGGCCAGCAGGACCACGTACCCCTGTTTGGTGCGCCGCCCTTGCGAATCCCATACGGTGTCGAAAGAGTCGTCCGGGCCGCCCGATTCGGTCCAGATCATGTCCCGCTGCACGCCCAGAGGGTTGCTGACGAAGGCGTAGCTGCGGCGGCGGTCGAGAAATGTGTCCAGATAGACGCCGACTGTATCCTCGCCGTGCAGATTCTCGCGGCGGGTCATGTGCGCGCGCACACGGGCCTGTTGGCCGTCAAAGCAGACGAAAACCACGAAGAGATGCCGCGCGTCGTAGCCCAAATAGGCTTCCGTGCGCTGGCTGGCCGCTTCCCCGTCATGCGGCTCCCTCTGCAAGAAGCCTTCCTCGCGAGCCATCTTCGGGGCCACGTCCCCCTGCGGCGCCATGCCCAGAAAATCTTCGAGCTTGGGTTCGCCGCTCAGATGCGGGATGTGAACCGAACTGGAAACAACGCGCGCCGCAGGCGTGGCCTCGCCCGGCGGGCACACTCCGAGCGCAATCAGCGAAATAGCCAGCCAATAGCCCCGTGGAAATGCCAAACGCAACTCCCCATTGTCCGCTACCCTGCGCACCCAGCCCGCAGGCAGCCTTTCAGGAAACACATCCCAAGCATTCAGACTACCACACCGGTTTGGACACGCATCTCGCCGAAGAGTTAGCTGGATAGAGCTAAAAAACTGGCTACTTGCCACTCATCGCAAAAAGAAAAGAGGCCCCCGGCATCGGAGGCCTCTCTTTCAAACACTGCGCGCAATGCCGCGGTTAATGTTCCCGGCCGCGCGCTGTCCCGCCGTTGGAATGCGAGGACTCCCTAGAATGACTGTTTCCTCCTGAATTGCCCCGCGGCGTGGAGCGCGCACCAGAGCCGCCCGAGCTGCGCGGGGGCGCGGAAGTCCGTGGGGCGGAGGAGGACCTGGACGGCGCCGAGTAGCGGGGGCTCTGCGAGGAACGAGAAGCCCCGCGATCATAGGAGACCGGCGGCCGGGAAGTCTCGCGAGGAGCCTCATAGGTCCGGCTGGGACGCTCGACGGTTCGCTCGACGGGACGATCCGCCGGCCGGTTGCTGGAACGATTGTCCGGACGATCCACGGACCGTTCCACCGGACGATCGACGGGGCGCTCCACGGAACGTTCCACCGGGCGTTCTATCGAGCGCTCGACCGGGCGATCCATGGGGCGGTCCATGGGGCGATCCGGAGACCGAGTTTCCGGGCCGCGCTGGGGCATGGAGCGTTCCGAGCCGCGGTCCATAGAGTCCACGGGGCGCCGCGATTCCGCGTTTCCCACGGAACCGGTGCGGGCGGAAGGAGGACGGTCCAACTGGCCGCCGCGACGTTCCGGCATCGGCCGGTCAGGAGCGCGCTCCATTTCCGAAGACCGCTGGGACGAGCGCGGGTTCTCGTTCCCGGCGCCGCTGGGACGATCCACGCGCATATCTTCCCGCGGACTGGGACGAACGTCGCCGCGTCCGGACATTCCCACCGGGCCATTCATCCGCCCGCTCTCCGGGCCTCGATCCGCACCGCGCGGAGACAGTTCCCTGCCGGGCTCCGCGGAGCGAACCGGCAGATGGCGGGCCGATTCCGCCGGAGTTGCACGGGAAATCACCTCGCGGCGTTCCACGGCCGAGGGAGGCATGGCCACGCGCTCGCGCCCGGCGGCCAAAGGCATGCGGCTGCGTTCGTTCGGGGAGATGCCTTCCGCGCCGCGGAGCACTTCGGAGTGGCGCAAATCTTCCGGCCGCAGGCGCATGGAAGCGTGCTGCACGGATTCGCCATTGACGAAGGCGCCGTGAGGCACGGCGGTGACGGCACGATTATCGTGCTGGTACGCATAGTTGTAATTGTTGATCGTCGTGTTGTTGTTGATGATGTTGACGTTGGTGATCCGCGTGTTGGAGATGTTGACGTTATTGATGTAGGTCCGGCTGGAACGATACGACGGGTAATACGGTTCGCCGTAACCCAGCGGGAACCATCCCACCGGCCCGCCGCCGCCGATTCCCACGGAAACGCCCCAATGCGATCCGCCTACGAAGGCCACCAGCGCCGGGGCATAGACCGACCGCATGCGCATCGGACCCGGGCACCAGCCCCACGTGCCGCCGACATACGCCCAGCGGCCATAGTGGAACGGAGCAAAGCCCCAAGGCTCATAGTCCACCCAGGTCCATCCCCAGGGCTCGATCCAGGCCCAGTGGCCGTAGCGATAAGGAGCCCATCCAACGGAGATCGACCGCGGATACCAGACGTAGCCGTAGCCACTCGTTTCGCGCCAGACGCCGTAATCGTCCAGATCCTCGTAACCAATCACGTCGCGCGAGACGTAGCGCGAAGACACGGAACGCTCCGAGCGCAGATCGCGTTCCATGGCCCAGCGGTCAAATTTGTCCGCGCGCGGGGCCGGGAAGGTGTTGTATTCCAGTTTGTCCATGCCGCGAAATTCGGCGCGTTCGCCCTCGCGCACCTTATAGGAATGCCCGCCCGCGGTGATTTCGCCTTCTCCGCGAAAAACGCTGACTCCGGTAAAATCGCCGGCCTCGTTCACGTCCACGCGGAAGGCGCCCGCGCGGGTCACCGTAAACGCCAGGTTGGGCGTATCCACTTCATAGAGTTCGCCTTCGCGCAGTTCCCGCACGCGGAAATTCATCTCCCCTTCGGCCATGCGCATCTGCACGGTGCGGTCATCGAGATTCAGGAAGGAAAGGGCGGTCGAATCGTTCAGGTGAATCATGGCGTCGCCGGCCTGCAACTCCGCGCGCGCTTTGGCGTCGGTCCACAGGCGGTCGCCGATGGTCACCGGCCGATTGAGCACGGCGTTGCCCCACTCCCCGGCGCCATTGGCCTGGAAGGAGACCGAACCGTGGAGATAGCTGATGCGCGCGACGCGCGAGGGAGGATCCTGCTCCTCGGCGCGCGCCCCGGGCGCGATCGCGAGTACTCCCGTCAGGATCAAAAGCAGAGAGAGGAGACTGCCTGCCGCGGTTTTGCTCTTCATCACTACCCCCTTCTTCGTGGCCCCCAGAGGGGCTGCCACGGGAACCGCCATGGATACCTGTAATTGTAGAACACAGCGCGGAGGGGAAAGTTGCACCATGTCATAAAGGTTAAGGGCGGACGAGAAACGAGGGACTGGCTTGGCGGGGATAACGCTTTTCGTATCTATAAGATGCGCAAGGACGAAGGACCGAATCCGTCCCCGTAGGGATGGCTGAATGAAGGGCTACTTACGCCCGCCAATCTGATAACCAACGCCGCGCACGGTGCGGATGAGCGGCTTGCTGAATCCTTCGTCTACCTTCCGGCGGACGTAGTTGATATAGACGTCCACGACATTGGTCAGGGTCTCGCCCTTCATCTGCCAGACCTGCTCGACGATGGAGGTGCGGCTGACGGGCTGGCCGGCATGGCGCATGAGAAATTCCAAAAGGGCAAATTCCTTGGGGGTCAGCTCGAGGGACTTGCCCGCGCGGGTCACCGTGCGGTCAATGCAGTTCAGCTCCAGATCTTCCACCTGAAACATCACCTGCACGGGACGGCTGCCGCGGCGCAGCAGGGCTCGCACGCGCGCCGCCAGTTCGGCGAAGGAAAAAGGTTTGGCCAGGTAATCGTCGGCGCCGGCATCGAGCCCCTTCACCCGCGCATCCACTTGCGCGTTTCCGGTGATAATCAACACGGGAAGCTCGGGAGTTTTTTCGCGAATGTGCTTGAGGACTTCCAGCCCGCCCTCACCCGGCAGCCCCAGGTCCAGCATGATCAGGTCATACGTTCCCTGGTCCACGCGCAAGCGCGCTTCGCGGCCATCGGACACGACGTCCACCTTGAAATGATCCTGTTGCAGGCGCTGGTTCAGAAATTCGGCCAGCGGTGCGTCGTCTTCAACAACTAGAATCTTCATGGTTCCCTAACAATACTCTCATTCTCATTAGAAACTCCAACGAAAATAAGTATCGCCCAAGACATCTAATAAGTCAATCTACAGTTAATGGAATAGTTAGCAGTATTTCACGAGGGGGTACTCTGCCCGCTGAGCCCTTCGCCAATGGCCTGGGGAGGGCGCTAGTGCTTGCTGGGTGGGCCGAGGCGGCCGTCAGTCAGTGGGTTGAGACCTATCGTCAGACCCGCTAATCCGGAAGTCCGAAGTGAAGCGTGTAAAATGCCACGCGTGCGCGCCTGCGCCGGGCAATTCCCGCAATGAATAGCAGCGATTGATTCTTTGCGTTGGACGGAAAATCGGCGTTCGGGCATCCTGAACCCGTAGAAAACACGCTGCTACGCAGCAGCGTGCCGCGTGAACCTCGAAGTTCCCGCCTTGCTGCAGTTCTCCTGGGCAACCTGCCTTGCCCGCGGACCATGCGGTCCTGCACGGAAACAAAAAGCAACACCGGCGACTCTGGCTGAGCCAGCGCGCCCATCCCACAAAACGATTCAGGAGAAAGAAAATGAAAACGTCAAAAATGAAGTCACTGCGCATCCGTTCCCTCGCGACGATCGCATTCTGGAGTCTCGCGGCGCTCGCCTCGACGGCGCCCTCCGCTCCCGCTCAGGACATGGTCCGCGGCACCTTCACGCTCCCCGTCCAAACACGCATGGGAAAAACAGTCCTGCCCGCGGGGGACTATAAATTCACCGTCGAGTCCCTGGGCCTCACCCACTCGGTCGCCTCGATTCAAGGGGGCCGCAGCCCCGTGCTCGTGGTGGTCAGCGGAATCGCCAAAGGGGAGCGGATCGCCAGTGTGATGGCGGTGGCCAGCAAATCCGCGCTCCTGCCCACGCCCCACGCGCCGGATATCCAGGCCGATGCCACCGGAATGACGCTCCATTCGATGTACCTGGACAAACTCGATCTGGTCATCGAGTTCTACGGCGAAGGCGCCAAGAGCCCGCTGCGCGCACGCGGCCCGCAACCACCCGCGGGCGCGATCACCGCAAAAGCGGGCGCCTAGCCGCCGGCGTCATCGAGCGGGGGCCGGTGCGCCGGCCCCCTTTTTTTTTCAGGCGCGCCGGGAGTTCTTTTTCGGTTTCGGTGGGCACCCGAAAAAATGATGGCCAACACGAAAAAGTTGCGTTGGACGATGCAGAAGAGTCTGGCTAAGGTGGAAGGATGAGCACAACCAGCGATCTTTTTGTGAACGAGCACCGCGAAATGGATTTACTGCATGAGATTGGCAGCCGCATCGCCGCAGCGGACCCTTTGCATGAAGTATTGGACCGAGTGGTGCAGTTCATCTCCGCCGTGGCCAAATTCGATTCCTGCCTCATCTACGTCCTCGAAGAAAACGAACTGGTTCTGCGGGCCTCCAAAAATCCCCATCCCGGCGTCGTGGACCGCCTCAAGCTGAAGATCGGCCACGGCATTACCGGCTGGGTGGCCGAGCACAAGAAACCCATGGCCGTCGGACGGAATGCCTACAAAGATCCGCGCTTCCAATCCTTCAAGGAACTGCCCGAGGACCGCTTCGAGGCTTTCCTCTCCGTCCCCGTGCTCAGCCGCGACAAACTCGTGGGCGTCATCAACCTCCAGCACAAGAAGCCGCACGTGCACAGCCCGCAGGAAATTCGCCTGATCTCCACCATCGGATTCCTGGTCGGCGCCGAAATTGAAATGGCCCGCCTTGAAGGCGAAAATTCCGAGCTTTCCGAACAGCTCGAATCGCGCAAGGCCGTCGAGCGCGCCAAGGGCATTTTGCAGCGCGATTTTCAGCTCGGCGAAGAAGAAGCCTATCTCATGCTGCAAACCCACAGCCGGCAAAGGCGCAAGTCCATGCGCGAGGTCGCCGAAGCCATTGTCCTCGGCGAAGAGATCAAGCGCAGCCAGGCCAAGCCCGAATCCGCTTAGCCCGCGACCGATGGTTCATCGAACAGTCTGTTGAATGAAATAATTTACCTCAGGAAATCCAGCAGTGTGGGCAGGCCCAGAACGCGCCCCGTGGCGCTCATCACCGCCTGCATGGCCGTCTGCGACTGCGAGAGGTTGGTGACCACCGCGGCCATGTCCGCGCCCACAAGCTTATTCTGCTGCTGGCTCAGGTTGACCTTTTCCTGATTGAGATAGTTTTCCGTCATCTGCAACTGGTTCAGGCCGTTGCCGTAGGTCACCCGCTGGGTGCTGACCGTGGCCAGCGCTTTGGAAACTTCGTCCACCGCCGCGCTGATTCCCGTCCTGACTTCTCGTCGCTAAATTCCACTGCCGCTTGTGCATTCCAGGCGGCCCCGCCATTCACACTCGGGCGCGCCCGCATTCCTGCCGCCGCGCGCTTCCTTGCAGTCCTCTTATCGGCCTTTCCTCCCAAATTCTTTAGCGCTTCCCCGTTTCGCCCGCTTTGGGATAACACTTCTCCCATTTCCGCCGCTTCTCGCGCTCTGCTCTTCCTGCACACCACTAGCCGCTTGGCCTCAGAAATCTCTTAAGTTTGGTTTTTGTTCCGGAAGGAAAATTCTGCCCACCCGCAAAATATGTTTCGCAGTGTTGCTAACCGCCTGCACAGCCCATGAAATGACTTACGGCCCGGAGCAGACTCCTCCGGGCCGTTGGTTCAAAATAGGAACAGTAAAATGTTCCGCTTTGGCTCTTAGTTAGTCTCGCGGCAACTCCGGCGCCGCTTCCCCGTCCTTGCGCGGATCCGATGCCCCGTAATTCACTCCCGTCTTAAAATCGCGCAGCACCACCTGCCCGCCCCCGGTCAGGCTCCCGGCAAACGCCCCGCGCAGCTCGATCTTGTGCCCTTTCGCCGCCAGCGCCTCGCGCGCCGCCGGCGTGAACCGGTTCTCCAGGGACACGTCACACCCATTAAACGTGTACTTACAGAACCGCGGCGCTTCCAGTGCCGCCTGAATATTCATCCCGAAATCCGCGATGTTGGCCATGAACTGCGCGTGCGCCTGCGACTGGTTCCATCCGCCCATGATCCCGAACGCCATGCGCGTCTCGCCCTTTTGCGCAAACGCCGGAATGATCGTGTGCAGCGGCCTCTTCCGCCCCGCCAGCGCGTTCGGCGATTTTTCGTCCAGCGTAAAGAGCGCCCCGCGATTCTGCAGCGCGAATCCCGTCCCCGGCGCCACGATCCCCGAGCCGAAATATTCGTAATTGCTCTGGATCAACGACACCATATTCCCTTCTCCGTCCACCACGCTCAGGTACGTCGTATCGCTTCCTTTGGGCATCACTCCCGCCGTCACGTCGCAATTCGCGTGCTCCGCGTCAATCCTCTTCGCCCGCTCCGCCGCCCACTCTTTCGAAAGCAGCGTCGCCACCGGCAGCTTCTGCCCGTGCGGCTCCCCGATGTAGCGCACCAGGTCCGCGTACGCCAGCTTCTTCGCCTCGATCATCGTGTGCAGCGCCTTCGCCGAGCCGAATCCGTACTCCCCCAGCGGAAATCGCTCCATGATGTTCAGCATCTCCAGCGCCGCCAGCCCCTGCCCGTTCGGCGGCAGCTCATACACCGTCCATCCGCGGTACGTCGTCGAAAGCGGCTCCACCCACTCCGTGTCGAATTCCGCCAGGTCTTCCGCCGTCATCGTCCCGCCCTTGCTCTTCATCGTTTCCAATATCTTTTTCGAAATCTCCCCCTTGTAAAACGCCGCGCTCCCCTGCTCGGCAATCTCCCGCAGCGACTTCGCCAGCCCCGCGTTGTGAAACACCTCTCCAATCCGCGGCGTGCGCCCTTCAATCAAATACGTCGCCGACGCCCCTTCATCCTTCTTCAAAAGGTCGCCACCCTCCGCCCAATACCCCGCCACCTCTTCCGTCACCGGATAGCCGTCCTCCCCCGTGCGAATCGCCGCCTGCAAATCTTCGCCCAGCTTTTTCCGCCCGAACCGGTCCGCCAAATTCTGCCAGCCCTTCACCACCCCCGGCACGGTGATCGCCTGCACCCCGAACAGCGGCATCTCCTTCAATCCCTGCTTGCGCAGCATCTCGATGCTGATTCCCTTCGGCGCCCACCCGCTGGCGTTCAACCCATACAGCTTCCCCGTCTTCGCGTCGTAATAAATCACGAACAAGTCGCCGCCGATCCCGTTCATCATCGGCGCCACCACCCCCATCATCGCGTTCGCCGCAATCGCCGCGTCCACCGCGTTTCCCCCGCGCTCCAGCATGCGCACTCCCGCCTGCGCCGCCAGCGGCGATTCCGCCGCCACAATCCCATGCTTGGTCATCACCATCGACCGTCCCTGCTCTCGATCCTGTCCCTTCGCCATCGGTGTCACCGCCATCCCCGCCGCCAGAATTAGCCCTGCCACGACTTTCGCCTTCTTCATCATCCACTCCTCGCTCATCATCAATTTGAATGTCCCGCGCATTATAAACGAAGAGCGCCGAAAACCTTCCGGTTTCCGGCGCTCTTCCCTTCTTTCGTCTTTGCCCTACTCTCGCGACAACTCCACCCGCCGGTTCTTCGCCCGCCCTTCCATCGTCTCGTTCGTATCCGCCGGTTGCGAGGCCCCGTACCCTCCCGTCACCAGATGGCTCGCCGGAATGTGGTAATCCTCCACCAGCGTCTTCTTCACCGCCGCCGCCCTCTGCTCGGACAGCGTCTGGTTAAACGCATTCCCGCCCACGTTATCCGTGTGCCCGTCCACTCGCAGCACCCAGTCCGCATGCGCCTTCATCACTCCGGCGATCTCATCCAGCGTGGGCTTCGATTGCGGTCGGATCTTCGCGCTCGCAAAATCAAAATAGATCCCGTACACCTTCACTTTTTCCTTCTTTTCCAGCTTCTCTTCCATCTGTTTGGCTGCAGCCGACGCCCCTGCTCCCGCCCCGGCGCCACCACCGCCGCCATTCTTCCCTTTGCCGCCGCCCCCCATGGCTTCTTCTGGTGCGTACTGGATGTTCACAACCTGTAACCGGTCCTCGTCTCCAATCTGCCAGGCCAGCGCCAGTGGATTGTCCGGATTATCCAGAATGTAGAATTCCGCATCCGGGCTGTCCTCCGACGTGCACTTCGCCCGCACCGCCGGCAGCTCCACCGACTGGTCATCCAGCAGCACTGGAAACGCCGAGTCCTTGTCCCCCACGCGCTTCATCGTGCAAGTGGTTTTCGACAGCTTCTCCATGTCCTTCTGCGCCTTTTCCATTTCCGCCCGGTTCTGATCGTTGCCTCCCATCCCTCTGGCCATGGACGTGATCCCGCTCAGCATTCCTCCCAGCCCTCCCAGCAGCCCCGTTCGCTGGTAGGTGAACGTCGTTTCCCCCTTGCTCTTCAATTCATTCAGCACCGCCGCCGACACCCCGATCGCCGTGGACCCCGGCATCGTCAGCGGCGCCTGCGCGCTGAATAATTCCTGATACTCGTGCGCGTTCTGCAAATCCTCGCGCAGAATCTTCCTCTTCGCGTTCGTCGATTGCTTCGCCGCCTTCTTCCCGTCGTTCTTCGGCTCGCCCCCAAACGGATTCGGCCGCTCCGGCACGTTATCCGCCGTATATTCCATCGTCACGCTGTCTCCGCTCATCTCCTTGATCTGCTTGATCGACTGGTAGTCTCCGCCTTCCTGCGCCACCGCCGTGATCACCGTCAACCCCTTGCGCAGCGGCACCGGTCCTCCTCCGCCCCAATCGCTTCCCGCTCCTTTCGCCGCTCCTCCCGGCGAGCCCGCTGTGGCCACCGTCTCCGCTCCCGCCGCGGAAGACGACCACTCCTTGAACTCCGGAAACGCCTGCGCGCTCTTCTCCTCCTCGTCTCCCGTCTTCTCTTTTCCCCCCAGCACCCGCGCCATCTTGTCAATGTCCTTCGCCTTCAGCGCGCTCTGCACCTCATCCACCTTCTTCTTCGCGCGATAGCCCACGTACACCACTCCCGCCACCACGATGATCGCCAGCAGCGCAAACACTCCCAGCCCAATCATCAGCGCCGGCCCGCATCCGCTCTTCTTCCCTCCCGCCGCGGCTCCGCCGCCGGACGCACTCGCCGGTGCCGCGGGAGCCGCCGCTTTCGCCGCTCCGCTCCCCGCCGCCGCGGCTCCCAGCGCATTTCCGCACTTCAGGCAGAACCGCACTCCCTCTTCCGCTTTCGCTCCGCATTTCTGGCAAAACATGGGCAGGACCTCGCTAAATGGGATTTTCCTTACGTAGGTTCACTTTATACAGCTTCTTCCCCGGTTTTCCCACCACTCTCTTGCCCCTTGCCTCCTATCTCACAACGACCCGGATTCCACTCCTCTTCATCCCCTTTTCCCCTCCTCCGCATCCGGAACCTAGTACAATCTCTCCTTGCGCTTCGCACTCCCGCGCATTTCGCTTTATCCTGACCTCAACCATGAGCACGAAGCCCAAGCACTCCGAACTCGACGCCCAACTCGACGCCCTCCTCGCCGGGCGCAACGCCGATCCCTTCGCGCTCCTCGGCCCTCATCCCGCTCCTCATCTCGGCTCTCAAACATGGACCATCCGCTTTTTTCTTCCCTGGGCCTCCCAAGCCTCCGTCCTCCTTGCCGGCTCCGAACTTCCCATCCCCGCACACCGCCTCCGCCCCGCGGGCGTCTTCGAAGCCATCATCCCCTCCGCTCCGCTCTCTGGACTGGCTCCTTCCTCCTACCGCATCCTCTATCAATCCACCTGCGGCGAAAACTCTGAACTCCACGACCCCTACGCCTTTCCCCCGCTCCTCGGCGACCTCGACCTCCACCTCATCGGCGAGGGCCGCCACTACGACACCTACGAAAAGCTCGGCGCTCATCTCCGCACCCTCGACGGCGTCTCTGGCGTCCACTTCGCCGTCTGGGCGCCCAGCGCACGCCGCGCGAGCGTTGTCGGCGACTTCAACCGCTGGGACGGCCGCGTTCACCCCATGCGCCCTCGCGGCTCCTCCGGCCTCTGGGAACTCTTCGTCCCCGGCCTCGCCGAAGGCGCCATCTACAAATTCGAACTCATCTCCCCGCAAGACGAACTCCTTCCCCTCAAGGCCGACCCCTACGCCTTCCGCTCCGAACTCCGCCCCCATTCCGGCTCCGTCGTCGCCCGCCTGGACTCCCACTCCTGGTCCGACTCCGCCTGGCTCGCCCAGCGCTCCACCAAAAATTGGATCGAGTCCCCCATCTCCATCTACGAAGTCCATCTCGGCTCCTGGCGCCGCCTCCCCCGCGAACACAATCGCTGGCTCACCTACCGCGAACTCGCCGCCCAGCTCATTCCCTACGTCCTCGAAATGGGCTACACCCATATCGAACTTCTCCCCGTCATGGAGCATCCCTTCGACGCCTCCTGGGGCTACCAGACCCTCGGCTATTTCTCCGCCACGTCGCGCTATGGCTCTCCCGCCGATTTCATGTTCTTCGTCGACTCCTGCCACGCCGCCAACATCGGCGTCCTTCTCGACTGGACTCCCGCGCACTTCCCCCGCGACGATCACGGCCTGGCCCGCTTCGACGGCACTCACCTCTACGAGCACGCCGACCCTCGCAAGGGCGCCCATCCCGACTGGGGCACCCTCATCTACAACTATGGCCGCAACGAAGTGCAGAACTACCTCATCTCCAGCGCCCTCTTCTGGCTCGACAAGTACCACATCGACGGCCTTCGCGTGGACGCCGTCGCTTCCATGCTCTATCTCGACTATTCCCGCGCCCCCGGCGAATGGCTCCCCAACGCCTTCGGCGGCCGCGAAAATCTCGAAGCCATCTCCTTCTTAAAACACCTCAACGAAGTCGCCCACTCCCGCTTTCCCGGCGTTCTCACCATCGCCGAGGAGTCCACCTCCTTTCCCGGCGTCTCCCGCCCCGTTCATCTCGGCGGCCTCGGCTTCTCCTTCAAATGGAACATGGGCTGGATGAACGACTCCCTCGAATATTTCTCCACCGACCCCGTTCATCGCAAATTCCACCAGAACAAACTCACCTTCTCCCTCCTCTACGCCTTCTCCGAAAATTTCCTCCTGCCCTTCTCCCACGACGAAGTCGTCCACGGCAAACGCTCCCTCCTCCATAAAATGCCCGGCGACATGTGGCAGCAGTTCGCCGGCCTGCGCCTCCTTCTCGCCTGGCAGTTCGCCCACCCCGGCAAAAAACTCCTTTTCATGGGCGGCGAAATCGCTCAGCGCTCCGAATGGTCCGAAACCGCTCCCCTCGAATGGGATCTCCTCCGCCACCACAGCCATCTCGGCATTCAGCACCTCGCCGCCGCTCTCAACCGCCTCTACTCCTCCGAGCCTGCTCTCCATCAGCTCGATTCCGATTGGGCCGGCTTTCAGTGGATGGATTGCTCCGACGCTGATAACAGCGTGCTCTCCTTCCTCCGCCGCGGCCGCGATCCCCGCGACCTCATCCTCGTCATCCTCAACTGCACTCCCGTCATCCGCCGCCATTACCGCGTCGGCGTTCCCAACGAAGGCTTCTACCGCGAACTCCTCAACACCGATTCCTCCCATTACGGCGGCTCCGACGCCGGCAACTCCGGCGGCCTCCATTCCTCCCCCGTCCCCTGGATGAATCAGCCCTTCTCCATCGAACTCACCTTCCCCCCTCTCGCCGCCGTCTTCCTCAAATGGCAGCCCTGATCAGCACCCGCTCCGCTCACACCCTCCCGGCGGCCTCCGCTCACACCCGTGCCTGCGGCATCATTTTCAGCTTTTCAAAATGGATGGAAATCAATCGCCGCTGGCGATTTCTTCAGGCGGGAACTTCCGCTCTATTACCCGTTCAACCCTTCATCTTCAAATAGAATCCGTACACCACCAGCCCCAGCCCCAGCAAAAACAACCCCGGCACCAGATACTGGAACACCACCGGATCGATCTCCACCGGCAGCGTGAATCCGCTGTATCCGCCCGCGTAGTACTGCACCACTCCCGCCAGCAGCATGTACAGCAACCCTCGCCGGATCTTCGGCCCACCCTCCGTCGGAACGCTCACCGTCCCCTGCATGACATTTCTGTCTGGCAGCGACTCCTTGCAATACAGACACTGCGTCGATCTCGCCGGCACATACTTCCCGCAATGAATACACTGCCGCTGCGCAGCCGCGTCTTGTTTAGCCAATTCTTCCCCCCATCCTCACTTCTTCCACGGCCCCTGAAAACTTACCGCCCCGCCGCTCTCCCCACTCCGTCCACATGCGGCGTCCGGTTAATCTCCGGATAAAAATGCGCGAAGCATTCCCGGCACAACCCCTGCAACACTCGCCCCGCCGGCGCACTCACATACTCCGGCACCCAGTCCCACACCGTCCGCCCCAATCCCGCACACCGCGTCCGCCGGCAATGGCAGCACATCGTCAGCGTCCCGCTCTCCGTCACGTACAGCGACTTCATCGCCGGCATCGCCGGGCGCTCCGCTCCGTGCCCCGCCTCCCGCTCCATCCGGCTCTCCAGCAGCAGCCCGCCCTCCGCCGTGCGCTTCACCTTCATCCGGTACATCCTCAGTTTTTCCGCCGAAGACAGCTCGAACTCGTACTCCCACTCCTGCCCCTGCTTCTTCACCTCGGCAAATCCCCGCGAATAAAACGGCCGCAGCGGCTCCGCCACTCGGTCCAGTATCGCCGCCCCGTTCAACTCCTCCCGGCTCACCGCCGCTCCGCCCTTCTCCCGCTCCTGCTGCTCCCACGCCCCGTTGCAATAGACGATCCGCAACTCCGCATCCAGCAGGCATATCCCCGCCGCGGCCTTCTCCGCTTCCGCCGGCGTCCACCCCGCCCGCGCCAGCCTCTCTCCCACTTCCGCTCCGTACGGCGGCATCTTCACTTCCTCCTGTCGCTTTGGAGAACCTTCTCTCCGCAATCCTGCTCCCGCCTCTTTTTCGTCTCTTTCATCCTACCGGATTCCGTTCCGCCCGGCGGTTTTCCCGCGCATCCTCTTTCCCTTTTCGTTACGCCCCTACCTCCTCGCTTCCTCCATCGTCGTCACCACCTCCGGAATATCAATCCGAATCAGCGCTCCTTCTCCCGCCCGGCTGCTGATCGTCAGCTGAAAATCCGTTCCATAGAGCACCTGCAGCCGCTCCCGCACGTTGCTCAGCCCGATTCCTCCCCCGTCCGCCCGCGAAATCTTCTCCTCGGAAAATCCCACCCCGTTGTCTTCGATCTCGATGCGCAGCCTCCCGTCTCTCTTCTCCGTGCGCAGCTGGATCTTTCCCCCGTCCAGCTTCGGCGCCAGCCCGTGCTTCAGGCAGTTCTCCACGATGGGTTGCAGCAGCATGCTGGGCACGAACGCCTCCAGCGTGTCCTCCCCGAACTCCTTCACGATTTCCAGATTGTCCTGCCCGAACCGCGCCACCTCGATGTCCAGATAATCGTCAATAAATTGCAGCTCCTCCCGCAGCGGCACGAACGTCTCGTGTTTCCGCAGCAGCCTCCTCAAAATATTCCCCAGCTTCAGCACCACCACCCGCGCCATGTCCGGATCGAACCGAATCAGCGCCGAAACCGTGTTCAGCGTGTTAAATAAAAAATGCGGATTGATCTGCCTCGACAGCGCGTCCATCCGCGCCTCCAGCAGCAGTTGCTGGTGCCTCTCCAGGTTCATCTCGATGCGCGTGTTGTTCCAGATCTTCAGCGGGATGGCCACCGCCATCAGCGTCGTCAGCACGTCCAGCCCCAGCGCCCATTCCTTGCTGTACCCGATCGCAAACAGCCACGTCGGCTTCGTCGCCCGCACCAGCGCCACACGCCCGATCTCCAGCAGCACGCAGCTGAACAGCGGCAGCATCTCCCACGAAATCACCGCCTGCCGCAGCAGCCGCACCGTCGCCCGCGGGATATTCAAAAACGTGAACGGCCCGAAATTCCAGATATCCTCTTTGTTCGGAATCGCCTGCCGGATCAGCCCTCCCAGCAGCCCCGCCGCAGACGCCACCGGCATCGACAGCCACTCATGGTTCATGAACGCCGGCAGGCTGATGATCGCCCCGCCAATCGGCCCCACCACCCGCCCTCCCAGCAATCCCAGCAGGAACGACCCTTCCAGCATCAAATCCGCGAACCGGTAGGGAAATCCCGAAAGCCGCAGCGCCACCCCGATCACCAGCGGCGGCGTGATGAACAGCATCATTTTCAATTTCTGATCGGAATCGCGCTCTTCCGTAAACAGCACCTTGCGGAACACCGTCCACCGCGCCAGCAGCGCCGCGAACGCCGACGCCGTCCCCAGCTTCAGCAGCAGGATAAACAGCAGTTCTTTGATCGAAGAAAGTGTATCCATCTTGGCGGCCGGCCGCGCCTCTCCCGCCTACGCTAGCCAATCCCCCGCGCCATGTAAAGCTCCCGCTCCGCCCCTGTTCCCCGCGCGCAATCGCTCCCGCGTCCCCTTGCCCGTTTCCCGACCCTGCTATACTGGTTCTTTCCTATGCGCGCCAAATCACAATCCAAAAAGCATTCCAAAAGTCACTCCGCTCCCCGCCTGGTGGCCTCCGCCTCTCTCCCCACCCAATGGGGCCGCTTCACCATCTGCGGCTTTACCGGCCGCGGCCCCCAGGAAGAAGCCGTCGCCCTCGTCCGCGGCAACCTCCGCTCCGGCCCCGCCCCTCTCGTGCGCATCCATTCCCAATGCTTCACCGGCGACGTCCTCAGCTCCCAGCGCTGCGACTGCCGCGCCCAGCTCGAACTCTCCCTGCGCAAAATCGGCAAGGCCGCCAGCGGCATCCTCCTCTATCTCCCCCAGGAAGGCCGCGGCATCGGCCTCATGAATAAACTCCGCGCCTATCAATTGCAGGACAAGGGCATGGACACCGTCGAAGCCAACGAATCCCTCGGTTTCGCCGCCGACTCCCGCGAATACCGCTTCTCCGCGGAAATCCTCCTCAAACTCGGCGCCCGCAAAATCCGCCTGCTCTCCAATAATCCTGAAAAGGTGAATCAGATCGAAGCCGCCGGCGTCCGCGTCGTCGAACGCGTCCCCTGCCAGCCCGCCGTTTCCAAAGGCTCCCGCTCCTACCTCAAAACCAAAAAAGCCAAAATGGGCCACCTGCTCGAAAATCTCTAACCGCTTGCTTTTGCTGTCATTCCGAGGAGCCGCAGGCGACGAGGAATCCGCTTTCTCTTCTCTTTCTGCTTCTCTTTCTTCGCTATCCAGCAACCTGTCTATGACCCTTCCCTACCCGCCGCCCACAAACTGCACAATCTCGTAGCCATCCCCCGCCGCGATCCGCGTCTCCGCCCACGCCCCGCGCGGCAAAATCTCCCGGTTGCGCTCGATGGCCACGCGCCCGCCTTCCAGTCCCAACTCCCGCAGCAGGTCCGCCACCGTGGCCCCCGCGCTCACCTGCCGCCCTTCTCCATTCACCATGATGCTCAGCGCCGTGCTCATCTTTATCTCTTCTCGCCCCGCTCAGGATTTCGCTTTCGACCGCAATAAAAACCGCCGCTGCGCCGTCCCCGCGCGTATCACCAGCGCCGCTTCTCCCGCTCCCAGCGCCGGCATCGGAAAATCAATCCCCGCCTGGCCGTCCAGTCCGGTCTTGGCGGAAGCCCGCGTGGCCACCGCCGCCCCCTCGATTTCCGCCCGTATCTCTACGCCGGCAACTGGCTCCTGTGATTCCTTCTCCAGCAGCCGCACCTCGATATGCGCCTGCCCCTTCGCCAGCCATCCCTTCGGGTTCAGCAAATCCAGCTGCCATTCCGCCGCCGCCTTCGCCGCCGCCTGCCCATTGAGCGCCACCTTCCCCGCCCTCACCTCATCCACCACCAAATGATGCTGCGCATCCACTCGCTTCTGCAGCTCCGCCTCGTTCTCCGCCGTTATCGGCAGCATCTCCTCAAACCCCACCGAGCGCCGGTGCAGCACCCTCCCCTTCAGAAAAACCAGCGAATCGATGAACGGATGCCCCGACTTTCGGGCCTCCGTCTGCACGTGATACGTCACTCCCTCCAGCACGGCATTACTGTTGTGTCCAGTGACCATCGCCCGAAGAAACCCCTCCGCTCCGCTCGCGGTCAACCTCGCCCGAATCGGCGATTTGACCCTCCGGCTTTCTGACGTTATTATACCTCTTCGCCATGGATACCTCGTACCTTCAAGCTTACGCGCCGTTGCTGCTCTTCTTCAGCCTGACCGCCATTCTTGCCGGGGTTCTCCTCAGCCTTTCCAGCCTCGTCGGCTGGCGCCGCCCCAGCCGCGCCAAGCAGCAGCCCTACGAATGCGGCATGGAGCCTACCGGCGACGCCCGCGAACCCTTCTCCGTCAAGTTCTACCTCGTCGCCATGATCTTCATTCTCTTCGACGTAGAGGCCATCTTCCTCTACCCCTGGGCTTTCGTTTTTCGTGAATTGCAGTGGTTTGGCTTTGTGGAGATGCTCCTCTATATCGCCATTCTCCTGGTCGGTTACCTCTATCTCTGGAAGAAGGGCGCGCTCGACTGGCATCGCTAGCCGAAGCCCTCGGGACACTTTAACGTGGCGGATAACATACAGCAGAGCACCTCGCTTGTCGCCGAACACCTCCGGTCCTGGAACCCCAAGGCCGTCGAGTCGGTCATCGAATTCCACGGTGAAATCACCCTCGTCGTTCCCCGCGAACTCCTTCGCGCCACCGCCGAACACCTCCGCGACGACTCCAATCTCCTCTTCAATCTCCTTTCCGACATGACCTGCGTGGACCGCTTCCCCGCCGAACCGCGCTTCGAACTCAACTATCACCTCACCTCCATCTCCCGCCGCGACAAAGTTCGCCTGCGCTCCTCCGTCCCCGGCGACAATCCCGTCGCCGATTCCGTCACTTCCGTCTGGCCCGGCGCCGGATGGATGGAGCGCGAAGTCTTTGACCTCTTTGGCGTGCGTTTCACCGGCCACGCCGATCTGCGCCGCATTCTCCTCCCCGACGATTGGGAAGGTCACCCGCTGCGCAGGGATTTTCCAGTCGAAGGGCAGCGCTAGCCGCTGCGGCAGCCGCACCAGAAGTGAAAGGGACCCAGTAGATGACAACGGTAGAAACCGCCACCGGCCCGGCCAAGACCATGGTCCTCAACATGGGACCGCAGCACCCGTCCACTCACGGCGTGCTCCGCATCCTCCTCGAACTCGACGGTGAAACCATCGTCAAGGCCATTCCTGACCTCGGCTACCTGCACACCGGCATCGAAAAAACCTGCGAGGCCAAGACCTACTCCCAGGCCATCACCCTCACCGACCGCATCGACTATCTCGCTCCACTCTCCAACAATCTCGGCTATTGCCTCGCCGTCGAAAAGCTTCTCGGCCTGGAAGTCCCCAAGCGCGCCCAATATATCCGCGTCCTCCTCGCCGAAATGACCCGCATCGCCTCCCACCTCGTCTGGCTCGGCACCCACGCCATCGACCTCGGCGCCATGTCCGTCTTCCTCTACTGCTTCCGCGAGCGCGAGGAAATCCTCAAAATTTTCGAAATGGTCGCCGGCCAGCGCATGATGACCAGCTATTTCCGCATCGGCGGCCTGGCCCTCGAACCGCCTACCGGCTGGCTCCGCGCCGTGGACCGCTTCGTGCGCATGATGCCCGGCCGCGTGGACGACTACGAAACCCTGCTCACCGAAAACCGCATCTGGATGGCCCGCACCCAGGGCGTCGGCCGCATCAACCTGGAAGACGCCATCGCCCTCAGCATGACCGGCCCGGCCCTCCGCGCCGCCGGCCTCCCCTACGACAATCGCAAACTCTTCCCTTATTCCAGCTACGAGGAATTCGATTTCATCGTCCCCGTGCGCACCGAATCCGATTGCTACGCCCGCTACATGATTCGCATCGCCGAAATGCGCGAAAGCCTCAAAATCATCCGCCAGGCCATGGACAAAATCCCCGCCGAAGGCCCCATCCGCACCGAGGCCCCCGGCATCGTCCCTCCGGGCCGCGAAAAAATGAAAACGGAGATGGAAGCCCTCATCTACCACTTCAAAATTTTCACCGAAGGCTTTTCTCCCGCTCCCGGCGAAGCCTACGTCACCATCGAGTCTCCCCGCGGCGAACTCGGCGTCTTCGTCGCCTCCGACGGCACTCCCAAGCCCCTCCGCGTGCATTTCCGCACGCCCTCTTTCGTCAATTTGCAGTCCCTTCCCAAAATGGTCGAAGGGCAAATGATTGCCGACGTCATCGCCTGCATCGGCACCATTGATATCGTTTTGGGCGAAGTCGACCGCTAGGGTGCCCAGGAATTTCGGCCGCAAGGCCGCGCAGTAGGCAGTAGGCCATAGGCAGTTGAGCAGTTTTTGATTTTAGCTGTCGCTCCGAGTCTCGGTGTCCTTAGTCCTCCGCCTCGGAACCGCAGCCAGAACAGGAATCGAGACGCTGAACATGCAGCTTTCTCCACAACTCGCCAAGCGCTTTGAATCTCTCGAAAACCGCTACCCCGTCAAGCGCTCCGCGCTCATCCCCATGCTCATCTACGCCCAGGATGAATACGGCTACGTCAGCGACGATATGGTTCTCGAAATCGCCCGCCGCCTCGGCCTCAATAACGTCCAGGTCGAAGAGACCCTCGCCTATTACTCCATGCTCCGCCGCAAGCCCATGGGCAAGCATCACGTCCAGGTCTGCACCAACGTCGCCTGCATGCTTCGCGGCGGCTACGACATTCTCGACCGCGCCAAGCGCCGCCTTGAAATCGGCCACAAGGAAACCACCAAGGACGGCGTCTTCTCCCTCGAGGAAGTCGAATGCATCGGCGCCTGCACCGGCGCTCCCGCCATGCAGATCAACTACGACTATTACGAGGACCTCACCCCTTACAAGTTCGACCGCATCCTCGAAGACCTCGACGCCGGCAGAAAATCCCCGCCCGTCCCCGTCATCACCGGCGCTCTCCACCCCCGCCATCCCCTCGAGACTCCGCTCATCAGCAAGCGCTGGGGCATTCCCAATTCCCGCAGCATTGACGTCTATCTGCAGCACGACGGCTACAAAGCCCTCGAAAAAGCCCTCAAGCAGATGACTCCGGAAACCATCATCGACGAAGTCAAAAAATCCAGCCTCCGCGGCCGCGGCGGCGCAGGCTTCCCCACCGGCATGAAGTGGAGCTTCGTTCCCAAGGACTCCCCCAAGCCCAAGTACGTCATCTGCAACGCCGACGAAAGCGAACCCGGCACCTGCAAGGACCGTCCCCTTCTCGAGATGGACCCTCACCAGCTTATCGAAGGCATGATCATCGCCGGACGCGCCATCGGCTCCCATCGCGGCTTCATCTATATCCGCGGCGAATACCGCTATGTCCTCGATATCGTCGACGCCGCCATCGCCGAAGCCTATGCCCGCGGCTATCTCGGCAAAAACATTCTCGGCTCCGGCTTCGATTACGACCTCCTCATCCACACCGGCGCGGGCGCCTACGAGTGCGGCGAAGAATCCGCCCTCATGGAATCCCTCGAAGGCAAGCGCGGCTATCCTCGCATCAAGCCTCCCTTCCCCGCCGTCGTCGGCCTCTACGGCTGCCCCACCATCATCAACAACGTCGAGACTCTCAGCTCCGTCCCGCACATCATTCTCGAAGGCGGCGAATCCTACGCCAACCGCGGCACGCCCAAGAACGGCGGCACCCGCATGGTCTGCGTCTCCGGCCACGTCAATAAACCCGGCATCTACGAAGTTCCCCTCGGCTTCAACATGAAGCGCTTCATCGAGGAAATCGCCGGCGGCGTTCCCAGCGGCAGAAAACTCAAGGCCGTCATTCCCGGCGGCAGCTCCTGCCCCCTCCTCAAGCCTGACGAGATCGACATCCCCATGGACTACGATTCCGTCGCCAAGGCCGGCTCCATGCTCGGCTCCGGCGGCATGGTCGTCGTCGACGATTCCACCTGCATGGTGGACCTCGCCCGCCGCATCATGCACTTCTACGCCCACGAATCCTGCGGCTGGTGCATCCCCTGCCGCGAAGGCACCACCTGGCTCCGCAAAATGCTCGAACGCTTCCACGCCGGCGACGGCCGCCCCGAAGATATTGACATGGTCGGCGAACTCGCCAAAAACATGCTCGGCAAAACCTTTTGCCCACTCGGCGACGCCGCCGCCATGCCCACCATCAGCATCATCACCAAGTGGCGCCACGAATTCGAAGAGCACCTCAACGGCCGCTGCGCCTATAAGCAGTCCGAATCCCTGGCCGGTGCCCGGTAGGAACCCATGGCTGATCAAACCACCGAACAAAAACTCGTCACTCTCAAGATCAACGACCGCGATGTCCAGGTCGCTCCGGGCACCCTCGTCATCGAGGCCACCCGCCGCATCGGCACGGAAGTCCCCTCCTTCTGCTATTACCCCGGCCTCTCCCTCCAGGCCGCCTGCCGCATGTGCCTCGTCGAAGTCGAAAAAATGCCCAAGCTGCAGACCGCCTGCACCCTCGTCGCCACCGAAGGCATGGTCGTGCGCACCGATTCCGACGTCGTCCGCCAGGCCCGCAAGGCCATGCTCGAATTCCTCCTCACCAATCATCCTCTCGACTGCCCCGTATGCGACAAGGGCGGCGAATGCGAACTCCAGGACATGGTCTTCCGCTACGGCGCGGACACCAGCCGCTTCGTCGAGGAGAAACTCCACCGCCCCGAAGAAAAATGGTCCGACCTCGTCTATTACGACGCCCCTCGCTGCATCCTTTGCTTCCGCTGCGTGCGCGTCTGCGATGAAGGCATGGACGTGAAAGCCCTCGGCGTGGGCATGCGCGGCGTCAACAGCATCATCACCCCCAACCGCGGCGATCACCTCGAATGCGAAGAGTGCGGCATGTGCATCGACATCTGCCCCGTCGGCGCTCTCACCTCCGGCGCCTATCGCTATAAGACCCGCCCCTGGGAAATGCAGTACGTTTCCACCGTCTGCACCCACTGCTCCAACGGCTGCAAGACCACTCTCAGCGTCCGCAACCACGAAATCCTGCGCGCCAATAACCGCGACCTCTCCGGCATCAACAAGGACTTTCTCTGCGTCAAGGGCCGCTTCGGCTTCGATTTCACCTCTCACCCCGAGCGCATCCGCCAGCCCCTTCTCCGCAAGGACGGCAAACTCTATCCCGTCTCCTGGGAAGAAGCCGCCTCCGCCGCCGCTTCTCGCCTCAAACAGGTCTTCGACTCCTCCGGCCCCGATTCCATCGGTTTCATCGGCTCCAATCGCGCCTCCAACGAAGAAAACTATCTCCTCCAGCGCCTCGCCCGCGCTTCCTTCGGCACCAACAACGTCGATCACCACCGCACCGCCGACTACGCCGGCCTGCTCTCCGCCCTCGGAGAAGACGCCGCCTCCAAGCAGCTCACCATGGGCGATCTCGAAAACGCCAAATCCGTTCTTCTCATCGGCAACGACCCCACCGACCAGAATCCCCTCGTCGCCTGGCAGATCCGCTCCGCCATCCGTCACCACGGCGCGCATCTCTACATCCTCAACTCCAACGAGATCCGCCTCAAGCGCAAGGCCACTCAATTCGTGAAGCTTCTCCCCCGCCAGGAAGCCGCCGCCGTTCGCTGGCTGGCCACCGGGCAGGAGCCTCTCCCCACCGATATCGTCACCGCTCTCACTTCCCTGAAAGCCGCCCTCGAAGCCGAAACCGATCTGGCCATTGTCTTCGGCTCGGAACTTTCCGGCGCGGCCATCACCCAACTCGCCGCCTTCGCCTCCAAGCTTTCCGCCAGGGTTCGCTTCATGGCCCTCGGCGATTACGCCAATTCCCGCGGCGCCGCCGATATGGGCCTGCTCCCCGATCGCTTCCCCGGCTATGCGCATCTCGATGACCGCGCCGTCCGCGACGCTTTCGAAAAGCTCTGGGAAGCGAAACTTTCCGCCAAGCCCGGCCTCTCCGCTCCCGAAATGGTCGAAGCCGCGCAATCCGGAAAACTCAAAGCCCTCTACGTCGTCGGCGCCAACCCCCTCCTCCATTTCGGCAAGCGCGACGGCAGCCGCGGCAGCCTCGATCTCCTCATCGTTCACGAACTCTTCCTCACCGAAACCGCCAAAGAAGCAGACATCGTCTTCCCGGCCGCCGGCGCTTACGAAAAAGACGGCACCGTCACCAACACTTCCGGCGAACTCCAGCTTCTCCATAAAGCCGCCGAACTCATGGGCCCGCGCAGCGATTTCGACCTCCTCCGCATCCTTTCCCATCAGCTCGAAAAGCTCGGCCTCGGCAAAGCCTTCCACTACCGCGGCCCCGAAGCCGTTTTCGACGAGATTCGCAAGACCGTCAAGGGGTATGATGTTCCGCGGGCCGGGCTTATCACTGGCGGCGCCGAGCAGTCGCGCCTTTCCATCTCGCGCAACGGCCACGCCCCCTACGACGTTCCCGCGAATCTCATCCGTACCGCCCAGGACACTCTCTTCACCAGCGGCACCCTGGGCCGTTACTGCACCATGCTGCAATCCTTACCGGAGAGCGAACCCAAGCCGTGAACCACATCATCGACATCCTCCTCCAGCACTCCTTCTTCGTCATCGCTCTGGTGAAGTGCGCCCTGCTGCTCTTCATCATTCTCACCGTGCTGGCCTATCTCAGCCTCTTCGAGCGCAAGGTTCTCGCCCACATTCAGTCGCGCTGGGGCCCCTATCGCGTCGGCCCCCACGGCCTTCTCCAGCCGCTCGCCGACGGCCTCAAATTCCTTTTCAAGGAAGACCCCATGCCCGCCGGCGTGGACCGCTTCGTCTTTCTGCTCGCGCCTTTTCTCTCCCTCGCGCTCGCGCTGACATCTCTCGCCGTCATTCCCTTCGGCCCCGAGCCTCTGCGCTTCACCATCCTCGGCCATACTTTCGTCACCTCTCTCGGCATCGTGGACCTCAACATCGGCCTCCTCGTCCTCTTCTCCATCACCGCCCTGGGCGTCTATGGGGTAGCCCTCGCCGGATGGGCCTCCAACAGCAAATATCCCCTCCTCGGCGGCCTGCGCAGCTCCGCCCAGATGATGAGCTACGAACTGGCCCTCACCATGTCCGTCGTCGGCGTCATCCTCATGGCCGGCAGCTTCAACCTCCGCGAAATCGTCACCGCTCAGGAAGGCCGCATGTTCTTCGGCCTGCTTCCCCGCTGGAACATCATCGCCGGCCCCTTCCCCCAGCTCATCGGCTTCTTCTGCTATTTCGTCGCCGCCATCGCCGAAACCAACCGCGCCCCCTTCGATCTTCCCGAAGCCGAATCCGAACTCGTCGCTGGCTTCAACACCGAATACGCCAGCTTCAAATTCGCCATGTTCTTCATGGGCGAATACGCCAACATGATCACCGTCTCCTGCTTGGCCACCATCATGTTCTTCGGCGGCTGGACCTCTCCCTTCCCCGCCACATGGTCCTTCACCCACTTCATCCCCAGCGCCATCCTCGCCCTTCTCGGAATCTTTCTTTTGATCGACGGCATTCGCTACGAAACCATTCTCGGCAAGCTCGTCCTCCCCGGCGTCGGCACGGTCCTCTGCGTCCTCTCCGGCCTGCTGCTTTTCTTCGCTCCCGTCAACGCCTACATCCAGGGGCCCTTCTGGTTCCTCTCCAAAGTCTTCGTCTTCATCTTTTTCTACGTCTGGATGCGCGGCACGCTCCCGCGCTTCCGTTACGACCAGCTCATGGCCATCGGCTGGAAAATCCTGCTGCCGCTTTCTATCGCCAACGTCCTGCTGACCAGCCTGGGCATTCTCAAGTGGGGGCTACGCTGATGCGCTCGCTGACCCAGGGGGAGATTCGCCCGCTATGACGCCCGTTCTCATCGTTTTCTTCGTGCTCGCCGCCCTCGCCGTTCTCGGCGCCGTCACCCTCATCGCCGCGCGCCATCCCATTCACAGCGCGCTCGCTCTCATCGTCGTCATGGTCGCCCTCGCCGGTCTCTATCTCCTGCAAGGCGCCGAATTCGTCGCCGCCGTCCAGATCATCGTCTATGGCGGCGCCATCATGGTCCTCTTCGTCTTCGTCATCATGCTTCTCAATGCCGGCGAAGAAGAGCGCACCTCCGTCTCCCGCATCGCCCGCATCGCCGGCATTCCCCTGGCCCTGGCTCTCTCCGGCTTCCTCGCCGCCGCCGTCCTCCGCTTCTCCCAAGCCGCTCCCCAGGCCCCCGTCGCCGCCTCTTCCACCCGCGGCCTTTCCCTGCTCCTGTTCCGGGAATTCGTCTTCCCCTTCGAGTTGACTTCCTTCTTAATCCTTGTCGCGATTCTGGGCGCGCTCGTTCTCGCCCAGCGGGAGAATTGACATGGTGCCGGCCAACTACTACCTCGTCCTCAGCGCCATCCTCTTCGGTCTGGGGATCGTCGCCTTCGTCTTTAAACGCAATATCATCACCCTCTTCATGTCCATCGAACTCATGCTCAACGCCGTCAACCTCGCCTTCGTCACCTTCAGCCAGGTTCTCGGCAAGCTCGATGGCCAGGTCTTCGTTCTCTTCGTCATCGTGGTCGCCGCGGCGGAAGCCGCCGTCGGCCTCGGCATTATTATTCTAATTGCGCGCCATCGGCAGTCCTTAAACGTCGAGCGCATGGATCTGATGAAATTCTGATGCTTATACTCAAAGATCTCATACTCAACCATCTCTGGATCATCCCCTTGCTGCCCCTCCTCGGCGCAGCCATCAACGGCCTTTCCGGTCTCTTCGGCGCCAAATGGCCCAATAAGGCCGTCAACGCCGTTGCCCTCGGCTCCACCGGCCTCTCCTTCCTCGCCGCTCTCGAATGCGTCCGCGAATTCCTGAATCTCCCCCCGGCCCAGCTGGCCCGCCCCTGGGTGCAGCAATATTTCACCTGGATCGCCGCCGGAACCTTCCGCGCCGGCTTCGACCTCCAGATCGACCACCTCACCATCGTCATGCTCCTCGTCGTCACCGGCGTCGGCTGGCTCATCCACATCTACGCCACCGGCTACATGTCCCACGAAGGCGGCTACTACCGCTTCTTCTCCTATCTCAATCTCTTCATGTTCTTCATGCTCATTCTGGTCATGGCCGCCAATTACGTTCTCCTCTTCGTCGGTTGGGAAGGCGTGGGCCTCGCCAGCTATCTGCTCATCGGCTTCTATTTCCTGAAAAAGTCCGCCTCCGACGCCGGCAAAAAAGCCTTCATCGTCAACCGCATCGGCGATTTCGGCTTCATGCTCGGCATGTTCCTCCTCTTCCGCACCTTCGGCTCCCTCGATTTCGTCACCGTCTTCGATAAAGCCCGCGAACTTCCCGCCGACGCCCTCGGCCAGTTCGGCATCATCACCATCTCCTGCCTCCTCCTCTTCATGGGCGCTACCGGCAAATCCGCCCAGCTGCCCCTCTACGTCTGGCTTCCCGACGCCATGGAAGGCCCCACGCCCGTCAGCGCCTTGATCCACGCCGCCACCATGGTCACCGCCGGCGTCTACGTCGTCGCCCGCTCCCACATCCTTTTCACCCACGCCCCCACCGCCATGCTCGTCGTCGCCTGCGTCGGCGCCGCCACCGCTTTCTTCGCCGCCACCATCGGCCTCGTCCAGACCGACATCAAAAAAATCCTCGCCTACTCCACCGTCAGCCAGCTCGGCTACATGTTCCTCGCCTGCGGCGTCGGCGCCTTTTCCGCAGGCATCTTCCATCTCATGACCCACGCCTTCTTCAAGGCCCTTCTCTTCCTCGCCGCCGGCAGCGTCATTCACGCCATGGGCGGCGAGCAGGAAGTCACTCGCATGGGCGGCCTCAGCTCCAAAATTCGCTGGACCTACCTCACCATGCTCATGGCCACCCTCGCCATCGCCGGCTTTCCTCCCTTCGCCGGCTTCTTCAGCAAGGACGCCATTCTCTTCTCCGCCTTCCAGCACGCCCCCGGCGGCCAGTTCCTCTACGCCGTCGGCCTGGTCAGTGCCCTGCTCACCGCTTTCTACATGTTCCGCCTCATCTTCCTCACCTTCCACGGACAGCCCCGCTTCGACGAGCATCACGTCCACGTCCACGAATCGCCCAAGAGCATGCTCGGCCCTCTCGTCGTTCTCGCCCTGCTCTCCATCGTCGGCGGCTGGCTGGCCGCTCCCTCCTTCTGGGGCGGCACGGACTATTTCTCCGCCTTCCTCTCCCCCGTCTTCGGCGCCGAAGCCGCTCCCGAAGCCGCCACGGCACTTTCCGTGGCCGCCGAGCACTCCCTGGAAATCAATATGGCCGTCGTCGCCGTCCTCACCGCTCTTGCCGGCCTCCTCCTGGCCTTCTGGCTCTATCTCCGCAAGCCCGGCTCTGCCGATCAGCTCGCCAAATCCATGCGCGGCCTCTACACCACGCTCCTCAACAAGTACTACGTCGACGAACTCTACGCCGCCGTCATCATCCGTCCCCTCGTGTGGATCTCCGATAACGTCCTCTGGCGCGCCGTGGACGCCGGTGGCATCGACGGCGCCGTCAATGGCGCCGCCAGCGGCACCACCGCCATCGGCGATCGTCTCCGCCGCGCCCATTCCGGCAACGCCCGCAGCTACGCCGTCTGGGTCGTCATCGGTGCAATCCTGATTCTCGCTGTGATTTTCTGGCCGCTCCTCAAGCCGGCCGCTGGAATGGTGCCCTGAGATGCCTGCTGGACATTTGCTTTCGGTCTTGATCTTCTTCCCCGCGCTCGGCGCTCTCGCCCTGCTCATCCTCCGTGGCGATGACCACGTCTGGATTCGCCGCATCGCTCTCGCCGTTTCCCTCGTCGAGTTCGCTCTCTCCCTCCTCCTCGTCCGCGCCGTTCCGGTCGGCTCTTCCGCCTATCATCTCGAGGAACTCCACGCCTGGATCGCTTCCCCGCTCATCAACTATCACATCGGCGTCGACGGCATCAGCCTCTTCCTCGTCATTCTCACCACCTTCCTCACACCCATCTCCATCCTGGCCTCCTGGAACAGCATCCAGCATCGCGTAAAAGAATTCTTCGTCATGCTCCTCCTCCTCGAAGTCGGCGTCGTCGGCGTCTTCCTCTCCCTCGACCTCTTCCTCTTCTTCCTCTTCTGGGAAGTCATGCTCCTTCCCATGTATTTCCTCATCGGCATCTGGGGCCACGAGCGCCGCATCTACGCCGCCGTTAAATTCGTCCTCTACACCATGGCCGGCTCCATCCTCATGCTCGTCGCCATCGTCTGGCTCTATACCCTCACCGGCACCTTCGACCTTCCCGCCATCCAGACCATGCTGCAAGCCGGCTATATTCACCTCGGCGCCCGCGAAGAACTTCTCCTCTTCTCCGCCTTCTTCCTGGCCTTCGCCATCAAGGTTCCCCTCTTCCCCCTGCACACCTGGCTGCCCGACGCCCACGTCGAAGCCCCCACCGCAGGCTCCGTCATCCTCGCCGGCGTCCTCCTCAAGATGGGCACCTACGGCATGCTGCGCTTCTGCCTCCCGCTCTTTCCCGCGGCCTCCCGCCGCGCCGCGCCGCTCGTCGCCACTCTCGCCATCATCGGCATCATCTACGGCGCCCTCGTGGCCATGGTCCAGCCCAATCTCAAAAAGCTCGTCGCCTACTCCTCCGTCAGCCACCTCGGCTTCGTCGTCCTGGGCATCTTCGCCTTCAACAACATCTCCCTCCAGGGCGCCGTCTATCAGATGCTCAACCACGGCATCTCCACCGGCGCGCTCTTCCTCCTCGTCGGCATGCTCTATGACCGCCGCCACACCTTCGAGATCTCCGAATTCGGCGGCCTCTCCACCCCCATGCCCCGCCTCGCCGCGTTCTTCCTCTTCGTGGCCCTCTCCTCCCTCGGCCTTCCCATGCTCAACGGTTTCGTCGGCGAATATCTGATCCTTCTGGGCACCTCCCTCGCCAGCGTCAAATGGGCCGCCTGGGCCGCTCTCGGCGTCATTCTCTCCGCCGGCTATCTCCTCTGGTCCTATCAGCGCGTCTTCTTCGGCCCCGTCACCCACGCCAAAAACAAGGAACTCCCCGACCTCTCCGCGCGCGAACAGGGCATCCTCATCACTATGGCCTTCGTCGTCCTCTGGATGGGCATCGGCTCCCTCGACTTCACCTCCCGCTTCGCCGCCTCCTGCCAGAACGTTCTCACCCAAATGGAACGCCCCCAGGCCCAGGAAGCCGCCGCTCCCGCACTCGCCGCTCCCGCTGCTCCAGTAGCCGCAGCGCCATCCACCGCGGCAGCCGAAATCGTGGCCCCAGCCGCCAGCACCAACACCGTCATTCCGAGCGGACTCCCGGCGCATTCCACCGGGACGAAGCCGGGGACTCTCTCTTCCTCCCCGGTCTCCACCCCCGCTCCCAGCACCGCCCCGGCCCCGCCGGCTACCAAATCTCCCTCGGAAAGGCTTGGAAACCGCTAAATGTTTCCTCCGCGCGAAGAATTCCTGCGTGTCCTCCCCATCCTTATCTTTTGCGGAGGCGGCACTCTTCTCATGCTCCTCCAGCCTTTCCTGCGCTCCAGGACCGCCTTCTCCCTCCTGGCTCTCGCCGGCTCTCTCACAGCCGTCGTCTCCGTCGGCTGTTCCGCCGCCCATCCCGGCGCGGCCTTCTTCGGCCTCATCGGCTCCGACCCCGCCAGCGTCTTCTTTGAATTCCTCATCAGCGCCGTCGTCTTCCTCGTCATTCTCGGCTCCGCCTCTTATCTCGATCGCGAAAAACTAGCTCCCGCCGAATTCTATTCCCTGCTCTTCTTCGCCGCTGCCGGCATGTGCGTCCTGGCCTCCGCCCGCGAAATGCTCACCGCCTTCGTCGGCCTGGAAATGAGCTCCATCTCCTCCTACATCCTCGCCGGCTACCGCCGCGAATCCCCCAAAGCCGCCGAAGCCGCCCTCAAATATTTCCTCCTCGGCTCCTTCGCCACCGCCTTCTTCCTCTACGGCATCGCTCTCCTCTACGGCGCCACCGGCACCACCATCATCGCCCAAATGACTCCCCTGGCCTCCGGGGGTACGCTCCCCAAGCTCGGCCTCTCCCTCGTCCTCATCGGCCTGGCCTTCAAGGTCGCCGCCGCTCCCTTCCAGTTCTGGACCCCCGACGTCTACGAAGGCGCTCCCACGCCCGTCACCGCTCTCTTCTCCGCCGGCCCCAAGGCCGCCACCTTCGCCTTGCTCCTCCGCCTCTTCGTCGTCATGCCCATCGCCTCCGCCGAATGGACCCATATCTTCTGGATCCTCGCCGCCATCACCATGTTCGCCGGCAACCTCGGCGCCCTCCTGCAAACCAACGTCAAGCGCATCCTCGCCTATAGCTCCATCGCCCACGCAGGCTATATCCTCGTCGCCTTCGCCGCCTCCAGCGAAATCGGCGTCGCCGCCGTCCTCTTCTATCTCCTGGCCTACGCCGCCGCCAAACTCGGCGCCTTCTCCCTCATCTCCCATCTCGGCGGCCCCGGCGAAAAGCGACTCGAACTCGAAGACTTCGCCGGCCTCGCCCAGCGCCAACCGGTCGCCGCCGCCACCTTCAGTCTTTTTCTTCTCTCGCTTCTCGGCATCCCCGTCACCGCCGGCTTCTTCGGCAAGTTCTATATCTTCAAAGCCGCCCTCGCCTCCCACCTCATCTGGCTAACCGTCCTCTTGGGCGTCAACAGCGTCATCGCCGCCTACTACTACCTCCGCATCATCATCGCCATGTATATGCGCGAACCCAAGGAAGAAATCTCAGCCCAACCCTTCCCCGGCGCCGTCTCCACCGTCCTCGCCCTCTGCGCCCTCGCCACGCTCTACTTCGGCCTCTTCCCCAACCACATCATCTCCTTCGCCTCCAACCCCCACCTCTTCGGCCACTAAACTTTTTGCCAACTTTATTTTCTGGATGCCCGCGCCCTCCGACGGGGCCGCACCCGCCTCTACCCCAGCACGATTACATGCTCAGCGCTCTCCAGCGAACCCGTGCGACCCTCTTCTCTCTGTGACCTCTGTGTCTCTGCGTTAATCTCTTTCTTTATCCGCCGCGTCCTCCACCGCCGCGAAGCCTGCCGCTAGGCCCGTCGAAACACCCCGGCCCCTTTCCGCTCCCCTTTTTTTGGGCCGTCATCTGCGTTTCTTGCATCCCGGACGCTTCTCCGGGACTGAGCGCAGCGAAGGATCTCAACTTCCCCATCATCGCCACTTGCACAAATCATTCGGCGTGCCGTCCAGTCCAGCCGTAAAACGCACCGATGAACCGAGGGTGCCGCACCCTTTTTGCTTCTAAAAGGGTGCGGGTTTTTCCGTCTTCTCTCCGCCCAAACGCAAACCGCCGGAATGAATCCAGGTTTAACCCCGGCAATCCTCGCAAACCCCAAGCCCCGCTCTTGCCCCCGCAAGAATGGGCCACCATCCCGCAATTCTGCCTTAACTTACGGACGTGGTATGCTCTCCCCTGCGCGCTACCGTCAAGACGGAAATATATGGAACGAACAATGGCCCCCAACGAATGTGAGGACTTGGGATGCGTTTTTTTAAAATTGCCCTGCCCTTATTGAACGTTATTCTCGGTGTTGCGCTCTTTTATTGGGGCGATGTACAAGCTCGAAAAATCATCGTGGCGCATGGGGGTGCTCTAGAAGAAGGGCTTGTCGACGTTGCCGCCGAGGCCAGGTATTTCCACTATGCACTCAACGCACCGGCCTGGGCCCTCCTGAGAGATAGACGTCAGGGTCGCTGGAGTCCCAGCACCTATTGGAGAGATTATGATCTGCACTACTTCCTAGTTGTAATCGTCCTGTGGTTTTCAATCGGCTTCGCTATCGACAGAAGGTTAAGTGGAGGGTATTTTGAGCGTGCCCCCAGAAAGACATGGTGGAATAGGATTCTTGCGTGGGTTTGTATTTTGTGGGGATTGGTTACGGGTTACTCGATCATGCCAAGCTTTTCCAGCATTCTCCCGGTGCTCAAGTCCGTGATAAGAGGGGGGTATGGCTGGTGGTGGTTACCGATGGGGCTCGCGTGGAGCTTGGGATTAGTAGCCGCAGGTCTGTATTTCATGTTCGGATTCAAAAGAAAATTGTCCCAGATTTAGTTGCGGCCGGGTGGCCGGATGTAAAACGCGCCGATGAATCGGAAGTGGCGGGCGGAAGTAAAGCAGGCGGACGAATTCCGGGTGCCGGGTTTGCGTGCCCGGGTTTAGAGCCAGCCCCCTGCTCAACATTTTCCCTCTTGAAATATTTTTCCCAACCGAATATAATGCCTTCCAGGTAAACATATCTTCACAGCCACACCCGTTTACCGCAACCCCCACCCGGACATGCAACTCATGGAACGCTATTATTTACAACAATTTACGGACTCTTCCGCCCCACGGCGCATCAACAACCACCTTGTTTTCAACATCTTCCACCCTCTTTCCCGTCCCACGGAGGGGGTACAGGGGTCCATTTGCACCAACGATCCAAAAATCACAGCAACTTCCCTGCAATCAATATCTTTGTCCACCACTTCAACGCAAATTTCATGGAATCATACTCTTACGAAAAACAGGTGGGGCAGGGGGGATCGCTCTTCGCACAAGTCACGAATCACAAGTTACAAAAAAAGGCCCGGAAGCAACCGCCCCCGGGCCTTCCAAACTCCAGCTGAATTTCCGTTACACCTTGACGAAAATGATCACCAGCGTCAGCAACGCCAGCGTCTCGATAAACACCAGGCCAAGAATCATCGCCACGCGAATCGCGGCCGTCGCGCCCGGATTCCGCGCGATGCCTTCGCATGCCGCCGCAGCCACCTTGGACTGCCCCAGCGCTCCGCCAAACGCCGCCAGCGCCATTCCGAACGCGGCGGCTATCGCCACCAGCCCGTTCTTTCCTCCGCCCGCCGCCGCTTCTCCGGCCTGCGCGAACGCTCCCGGCGCCAGCAGCAGCGCCGTCACCATCACGGTCATGATGCTCATTGCTCTCTTCATCGCCTTCTCCTCATCTTGCCGCCAGGAGGTGGTTCCCGGACATCCCTCGTGCAGCCGGGCTCACACTGTAGCAGCAAATCTTTTTTTCCAGCTCTTGCCTTTGCAGGGGCCAAGCTTCAGCCTGGCCTCTTCCCGGCTTCTAGCTAGTGCTCGTCCGCCGTCGCGATCCCCAGATAAATCGAAGGCAGCAGCGTAAACACGTACGTCTGAATGATGGCCACGAAAATATGCAGCCCCAAAAACAGCAGCGGTATGAACGCCGGGAAAATCCCCATCACCACTCCCAGCGCCGGATTCTTCTCCCAGCCCCAGCTCATCAGCGGCAGCACCAGCGACAGGAAAATCAGGTACAGCAGATCGCTTGCGAAAATGTTGGCCCACAACCGCACCGTCAGCGACAGCACGCGCGAGCACGCGCTGATAATCTCCACCGGAAAAATCAGCCACGAAAGCGCCGGCACCGGCCCTGCGAAATGTCCCAGGTACCCGCCCACGCCATGATGCCGCACGCCGTGCCAGTTGAAATAAATGAACGTCAGGATCGCGCACGCCAGCGGCACCGTCAGCTGCTGCGTCGGAAACGAAAAAAATGGAATCAGCCCCAGCAAATTGGACATCAAAATGAAAACCGTAATCGAACCCACCAGCGGCACGTACCGTACCCCTTCGTGCCCCGTATTCTCCTCCAGCAAATCCTGGATGCCGAATCCCATCGGATTCTTCAGCAGCATCTCCGCCACCTGCTGCGCCCCGCCCGGCTTCTCCACCGACAGTTGCGTCCGCAGCCACAGCACCACCACCGTCCCCAGCACAAACACCACCATCGCCATCACCACCTGCTCGGGGATCGGCATCCGCGCATTGTCCGGCTGAATATGCAGCGCGTGCAGCAGCGCCAGCGCCAGCCCGCCAAAATAGTGGTTCACAAAATGCGTCAGCCCGCTTACGTGTTCTTCCATGCGCTCTCTCTATTCCTGAGGATACAAAACCTCGATCACGCTGACCACCAGCGTCGCCGCTCCCAGCGCGCAAAGCCCCACTATCATGCTCAAAATGGGCACTTTACTTCCAACAAAAATAACATAAATCCCCGCCGCCAGCAAACCGTAGCGCAACCCGAATCCCATCCACGTCCGCAGCGGCACCTTCACTTTCGGCGCCTCTTCCCCGGCCTGCCCCGCCGCATACAGCTGCATCGCGTCCAGCCCCTGCCGCAGCCAATAAAAATTCAGCCACCCCAGCCCGCCGCCCACCGCAATCCCCAATCCCCACCGCCACCCGTGCGTGAACGCCACTACAACACCCGCCACCGCGCCCAGCGCCGGCGTCAGCCAGGCAATCCGCCGCTCCGCACGGTCGTAACGCTGGCCTTCACTTTCCTTTTTTCCCATCCCCGTCACCCGGCAGCCTCCGCAGCACGTCCCGCACTCCCGCGTAAAATCCCAGCGCCCCCAGCACCAGCATCAGCACCGGCTTGGTATGCAGCCAGCCGTCCAGAAAATAGCCCATCGCTCCGCCGATCACAATCGCCGAGACCATCACGAACGGCAACTCCATGGCCATGGCGAACTGCTGCCGCGCGGACGAATCTCTCCGCTTGCCGGGCTCCTGCGATTCGGGTTGGGAATTATCTTCCAATGGAGAACGCAAACCGCGCCAATTGCGCGAAGGGCTCAGGATAAACCCCGGCGGCCAATGTGACAAACACCGCCACGGTCACTGCCACCATCTGCCCCAGGCTCATCACCGGCGCGGGCGCATCGCCCGGCGATTTCATCCACGCATGCACCACCACGCGGAAATAATAATAAAGCGCGGGAACGATATACAGCGCGGCAATCACCGCCAGCACGGGATGCTGGGTATTGATCAGCGCCTGTAAAATATAATACTTGGCCATGAATCCCGCCGTCGGCGGTATCCCCGCGAGCGACAGCATGAAGATCAGCAGCAGCACCGCCGCCGCAGGACTCCGCTGGTACAAACCATTCAAATCCTCCAGCTCGTCGCCGATCAATCCCTTGCGCCGCAGCACAATCACCAGCGCGAACGCCCCCGCCGTCATGAACAGATAGACCATCAAATAATAAGCCATGCCTTGCAGACCAACCGCGCTCCCCGCCGCCAGGCCCAGCAGAATATAGCCGCTGTGCGCGATGGACGAGTACGCCAGCAGCCGCTTCACGTTCGTCTGCGTGATCGCCGCCAGATTCCCGATGGTCAGCGACGCCACCGCCACCGCCGCCACCACGTACAGCCACTGCGCATGCGTGGATCCAAAGACCGCCACAAAAATCCGCACCATCAATGCAAAACTGGCCGCCTTCGACGCCACGCTCACGTACGCCGCAATTGGCGTGGGCGCCCCCTCGTACACGTCCGGCGCCCACTGGTGAAACGGCGCCGCGGCCACTTTGAAAAACAGTCCCGCGGCCACGGTCACAAACGCCAGCATGGGCAGCACCTGCCACAAGAACGGATCCTGCTGCCAGATTCCCGGCAGTTGCGCTTCGAGCGAATGCCGGATCTGCTCTCCCTGAACGCCGCTCAGTTGCCCCATCTTGAGGATGTCCATGAGGCGCATGCGCTCCGCCAGCCGCGATCCAATCGCTTGAATATTGGTCGAAGCGCCAATGCCGTAGAGCAGCGAAAATCCGTACGCCAGAATTCCCGAACTGAACGCCCCCAGCAGCATGTATTTCACCGCCGCCTCGTTCGAACGCCGCTCGCGCCGGAGGAATCCCGTCAGCACATAGAAGCTGATGGCCATCGTCTCCAGACCCAGGAACAGCACCACCAGATCATTGCCGCTGGCCATGAACATCATGCCCGCGCAGGCAAAGAGCATCAGCGCGTAGTATTCGCCGTGATGCTCCTCTTCGATTTCCAGATATTTTACGGAGAGCAGCGCCACCAGCGCGGTGGCCGCCAAAAACAGCGCCGAAAAAAAGATCGCGAAGGGGTCCAGGAAAATCGTGTTATGAAATCCCGCCAGCCCGCCCCCTTGCTCCCCCATTTCCGCGCGCACGCTCAGCTGAATATAGAGCCGCGAAAGCGCATAGCCGCTGAAGACAGTGCCCAGCAGTGCCAGCACTGCGTTCATGTATTTGCTTTTCGCATCCATCCAGAAATCGATCAGCAGGATGCCCAGACCGAACAGCACCAACTGCAGCTGCGGCATGATCAGCACCAGGTCCTGGCGGTTGAAACTGAACGGATTGGGCACGGTAGGCATGGACACCGGCTACTTCGCCGCTCCTCCCGGCTGCGCTTCCAGCGGAACGGGAATGACCGTCGCGGTCGGTTTCGAATCCGCGCTCTTGTAATAACCCGGATTGACCATCTCGACGATCTGCTGCACGGGCTTATCCAGATAGCGGAAGAAGGGCTTGGGATAAATGCCGATCCAGAAGGCCAGGGCCACCAGCGGGAGGAGCGTGGCGTATTCGCGTAGATTCAGGTCCGGCAATTTTTCGTTTTCCGGTTTGGTGACCGCGCCAAACATCACCCGCTGATAGAGCCAGAGCAGATACGCTGCTCCCAGCACCACGCCCAGCGCGGCGTAGGCGGCCCACATTTTATTCACTTCGAAAACTCCGCGCAGAATCGTGAATTCTCCGATGAAGCCGTTGAGCAGCGGCATGCCCAGGGAACTCAGGCTGACGATCAAATAAATCGCCGCGAAATTGGGCATGGGCGTGGATAAGCCGCCGAATTCCGAAATCAGCCGCGTGTGCCGGCGCTCGTAGAGCACGCCGACGATGAGGAACAGCGCGCCGGTGGAAATGCCGTGATTGATCTGCTGCAGAATGCTGCCCGCGAGGCCGTGCGGCGTGAGGGCGAAAATTCCCAGCGTGCAAAAGCCCAAGTGGCTCACTGAACTGTAGGCGATCAGCCGCTTCATGTCCTTCTGCATCATGCACACCAGCGCGCCGTAAACGATGCCAATCAGCGAGAGCACCACCACGACGTGAATGATTTTGCCGCGCAGGGCGGCGTCGGCGGGAAGCAGCGGCAGGGAGAAGCGCACAAAACCGTACGTGCCCATTTTCAGGAGAACGCCGGCCAGAATCACCGAGCCGGCCGTGGGCGCTTCGGTATGCGCGTCCGGCAGCCAAGTATGGAACGGGAACATGGGCACCTTGATGGCAAAGGCGAAGAAGAAGCCCCAGAAGAGCCAGACCTTCAGGCCGTCGGGAAAGTGCTGCGCGGCGGCCAGCAGCGTGGGCACGTCAAACGTGAGCACAGCGCCACCCTTGGCGGCGTTGAAATAGACCGCCAGGATGCCCAGCAGCATGATCACGGAGCCCGCCAGGGTATAGAGGAAAAACTTGATGGCCGCATACAGGCGGCGCTCGCTGCCCCACACGCCGATGAGGAAATACATGGGCACGAGCATCACTTCCCAGAAGACGTAGAAGAGGAAGAAATCGAGCGAGAGAAAAACGCCCAGCATGCCCGTCTGCAACAGAAGGAAGAGAATGTAATACTCTTTCTTGCGCAGTTGAATGGCTTTCCACGAGGACAGAATGGAAATCATTCCCAGCAGCGTGGTGAGCAGCACCAGCAGGAAGCTGATGCCGTCCATGCCCAGCGAATAGTGCGCGCCGATGGAGGGAATCCAGTCCGCGCTTTCGCGGAACTGGTAGCCGGCCACGTCCGGGCGGAAGCGGCACAGCAGCGGCAGCGAAACGAGGAAGCCCAGCACGCCGAAGACGTTGCCGAGGACGCGGTGGGCGTTTTCCATGGAGCGGGGAACGAACAGCAGAAGCAGCGCCCCGGCCAGCGGCGTGAACAGAATCACGCTCAGCAGATGATTTTCAAGAAGAGCCATACTCTTCGCCTTTCAGCGCACAACGTGCCGCAAAAGATTTCCGTAAACACCCAGCAAGGCCAGCATCCCCAGCACGATCAGCAGCGCGTAATTCGAAACCACTCCGGTCTGCACAAAGCTGGCGATGCGCGCAAAGACGCGCACCACCGCCGCGGACAGATTCACCAGCCCGTCGATCACCCACTTGTCCCACAGAATCGAGACGCTGGAGCCGAAGCGCGTGAGCCAGCCGGTTCCGTCCACGCCCAGGCCGTTGATGATTTTTTCGTCGAAACCGCCCAGGAAGGTTCCCAAATCCTTGGCGCGGTTGACAAACATCGCGTCGTAGATTTCATCCACGTAATATTTGTTGTAGACCAGCCGGTAGAGCCACGGTGCCGAGGCGGCGATTTTCTCAGGAGCGTCCGGCTCCTTCAAATAAAACAGGTAGGCTATAAATATCCCCAGCAGCGCCACCAGCACCGATAAAACCATCGGCCCATATTCGAGCAACGAGGCGCCCAGGGTATGGCTCATCCCTTCCACGGCCGGATTGACAGTGATCCGCGGATGGCCGGGCAGAGCGTACGTCCACGCCGGGGCCATGACGGGATCGAGGAATTTCTCGAAGCGGTTGCTGCCGCCCAGCGCCGCGGGCCAGCCAATCCATCCGCCCACAATGGAGAGCGCCGCGAGAACCATCAGGGGCACGGTCATCGTTTTGGGCGATTCGTGGATGTGATGCTCGACGCTGTGTTCCACGCGCGAAGCGCCGAAGAAGGTCATGTTCACGAGGCGGAACATGTAAAACGCGGTCAGCCCGGCGGTCACGAATCCCACCAGCCACAGGGCGCGTGAATTTTCGAAAGCTTTTCCCAGGATTTCGTCCTTGCTGAAAAAGCCCGCGAGCGGAGGAATACCCGCAATCGCCACAGCGCCCACGACGAACGTTTTCGCCGTCACCGGGATCCTGTTCCACAGGCCGCCCATTTTGCGCATGTCCTGCTCGCCGGAAAGGGCGTGAATGACGCTGCCGCTGCCGAGGAAGAGCAGAGCCTTGAAGAAGGCATGGGTCATCAGATGAAAAATTCCGGCGGAAAACGCGCCCACGCCCAGAGCCAGAAACATGTAGCCCAGCTGGCTGATCGTCGAATACGCCAGGACTTTTTTGATGTCGTTCTGCGCCAGGCCCATGGTCGCCGCGAAAATCGCCGTCGCCGCGCCGGTGATGGCCACCACCTGCATGGCCAGGGGGGAAAGCTGATAGATGGCGCTCATCCGCGCGACCATGTAGACGCCCGCGGTGACCATGGTGGCGGCGTGAATCAGGGCGCTCACCGGGGTGGGGCCTTCCATGGCATCGGGCAGCCAGACGTAGAGGGGAATCTGCGCGGATTTACCGCACGCTCCCACGAAGAGCAGCAAAGCAATCGCCGTCAGCACCGGGGCGCCATAGCCGAGCGCGCCGCTATTGAGCGCGGCGCCGAGGGACTGCAAAATTCCCGAATACGCTCCGGCATCGCCGAGACCCTCGCTGGTGAAACGAATCGTCCCCAGCGTGGAGGCAATCAGGAAAATTCCCAGCAGGAAGCCGGCGTCACCGATGCGGTTGACGATGAACGCTTTCTTGCCCGCGTCGGACGCGGACTTTTTCAGGAAATAGAATCCGATCAGCAGGTAGCTGCACAGCCCCACGCCTTCCCAGCCCACAAACAGGAGGAGAAGATTATTGGCGAGGACCAGCGTGAGCATGGCGAACATGAACAGATTCAGGTAGCCGAAGAAGCGGTAGTAGCCGCCCTCGTGGCCCATGTAGCCGACGGAATAGAGATGAATCAGCAGGCCCACGCCGGTCACGACGAGGATCATGACGCTGGAGAGCGGGTCGAGGAGCATGCCCCAATCGGCGGTGAACTGCACCAACTGGCCCCCGGAGGTGTGCATAGGCCCCGCGGGAACCCAGTCGAAGAGAATCATCTGCACGACGCGATGCTCGGGAGCCAAAGCCAGAAGCTGCCACACCGCGCCCGCCGCTTGCACGAAGGACGCCGCCACGCTGCCCACGCAGAGAACGCTCACGGCGCTGTTGGCCAGTTTGCGGCCGAACAGGAGCATGGCCGCCGCGGTCAGCAGCGGAAACAGCGGGATCAGCCAGATGTGTTGCAGAAAATAGCCTGCCGGCATCATTCGCAGCCCCAATTCCCTTCCTTGCGCAGCGCTACCATTTCAACAAATCCATTTCGTCCGCCAGAACCGTTTCGCGGTTGCGGAAAAAGGCGATGATGATGCCCAGGCCCACGGCGGCTTCCGCGGCCGCGTCGGTGATGATAAAAACGGCGAAGGCCTGCCCGGCGGCGTCGCCGTAAAGGCGCGAGAAAACGACGAGATTGATATTCACGGCGTTCAAGATCAGTTCGATGGACATGAGGATGACGATGACGTTGCGGCGCGTGAGCACTCCCACGACGCCGATGATGAACAGCGCCAGGCTCAGAATCAGATAATGGCTTACCGGCAGCATCGTTTCCTCATACTTTCTTCTTGGCCATCACCACGGCGCCGATCATGGCCACGAGGAGCAGCAGCGAAGCGATTTCGAACGAGAGCATGTACGGCCCGAACAGGCTCTGGGCCACGGCTTCGGCATTGGGCGGCAAGGTTTCCGCCGCGGCCGCGCCGCGCACCAGCAGCCCCTGCCCGGGCAGTTGCCCGGCTTGCCAGATCATCGTGCCCACCCATCCGGCCAGCGCCAAAGACAGGGCCAGCGCCACCCACTTCTGGCGGCTGTACTGAATCTGCTGCGCGGCCACGTCCAGGTTCACCAGCATAATGACGAAGATGAACAGCACCATGATGCCGCCGACGTAGAGAATAATCTGGACGATGAAGAGAAATTCGGCGCGCAATTGCAGGAAAATTCCGGCGGTGGCCAGCAGCGTGGTGGTCAGGAAAATCGCGCTGTGCACGGCGCTCTTGCGCGTGATCATCAGCAGCGCCGAGCCGACCGCAATGGCCGCGAAGAAATAGAAAATCACCTTATCCAGCATAGGCGTCCCCCGTGGCAGCCTGCCGCAACTGCTCCTCGCGCTTCAGTTCCGCGCGCACCAGGAACCCGGCCACCACGAGCGTCATCAGCGTGGTCAGGCCGAGGGCCAGCGCGAGATGCATGCCGCGCTCCCAGTGCAGCACGAGAGCGATGCCGATGCCCATCACGTTGACGATGGAGACGGGAATCAGAAAATACCAACCCAGGCGCATCAATTGGTCGAAGCGGTAGCGCGGCAGCGTGAAGCGCAGCCACATGAACAGATAGATGTAGCCGCCGACCTTCAGCAGGAACCAGAACGCGCCGTGGATTGCCGGCTTCATCCAGAGAGCCTGGGCCACGAAGACCGGCGCCAGCAGAGCCGCGGCGACCGCGGCGCACAAACCGGCCACCGCCACCATCACGAGTTTTTGCACGGTCACCGGCTGCTTGGGAGCGCGATAGAGGCAATACGCGGCCACGCCCAGCAGCAGCGCGCCCGGCACAGTGTCGATCGCCCTTCCCGCCGCCCCGCCCACGCTGGAGAAGGGCCGCAGCCAGCCGCCGAGAAAAATCGTGGTGGCGACCGAACCCACCACCATCATGTTCGCGTACTCGGCCAGGAAATAGAGCGACCAGCGGAAGCCGCTGTACTCGGTCATATAGCCGGCGACAAGTTCGGATTCGGCTTCGGGAAGATCGAACGGCGCGCGGTTGGTTTCGGCGATGGAAGCCACCAGATAGATGAAGAACGCGATGGGGGCAAGGGCCACGAACCAGACGCCCTGTTTGGCCTGCTCCTCGACCAGCGTGCGAATCTGCAAACTTCCGCCGAGGAGCAGCCCGCTCACCAATGCCATGCCGGCCGCCGTTTCGTAGCTGACGAGTTGCGCGGCGCTGCGCAGCGCGCCCATCAGCGAATAGTGGCTGTTGGAGGCCCAGCCGCCGAGGACAATGCCGAAAATGCCCAGGGAGCTGATGCCGGCGATGAAGAGAATGCCGACGTCAATATCTTTGGCGATTTGAAACGCGGGGCCGATGCCCACGGGGGCCAGCGCCAGCATGCCGGCGGTCATGGAGACAATCGGCGCCAGCCAGAAGATCCACACGTCGGCTTTTTCGGGAATGATGTCTTCCTTGAGCAAGAGCTTGACTGCGTCGGCGATGGGCTGCAGCAGACCGTGGGGGCCGACGCGCATGGGGCCGAGGCGGGCCTGCATGTCGGCCATGACCTTGCGCTCGACGAGGACGACGTAGCCGGCCACCAGCGGCAGCACCGCCACGATTACGATTCCATAAATTACCGGAAGCGTATACGGGGAGGCCAGCACGATTTTCAGCAGTTCGTAGAGATGATTCATCATCGGTCCACTTCCCCGAGGACGATATCGAGCGTGCCGATGATGGCCACCACGTCGGCGACGAGATGGCCGCGGGCCATTTTATCGAAGGCCTGCAAATTGATGAACGAAGGCGGGCGGATGCGCACGCGGTAGGGCTGCACGGTGCCGTCGCTGACGATGTAATAGCCCAGCTCGCCCTTGGGGGCTTCGATGGCGTGATAGACCTCGCCGACGGGCGGCTTCAAAACTTTGCCGACCTTGGCGAGGATAGGCCCGGCGGGAATTTTTTCGATGGCCTGGCGGCAGATGCGCACGGACTGGCGCATCTCTTCCATGCGCACGACGTAGCGGTCGAAGGTGTCGCCGTTTTTACCGACGGGGATGTCGAATTCGAATTGGTCGTAGGCGGCGTAAGGCATGGCCTTGCGGATGTCCCATTGCACGCCGCTGGCGCGCAGCACCGGGCCGGTAACGCCCATGGCGATGGCGTCCTCGGCGGAGAGCACGCCGACGCCGCGGGTGCGCCCGAGCCAGATGCGGTTGCCCGTCAGCAGATCTTCGTACTCCTCGATGCGCTTCAGGAAATCGGCGCAGAAGCGCTCGACGTCTTTTTCCAGCGTGTCGTAGGCGTCGTACTGCAAGCCGCCGATGCGGAAGGCGTGGGTGGTGAGGCGCGCGCCGCAGTATTTTTCCAGAATTTTGAGAATTTCCTCGCGTTCGCGGAAGCAATAGAAAAGCGGGGTGAGCGCGCCGATATCGAGGGCATGGGTGGCGAGCCACAGGAGATGGCTGGCGATGCGCTGGAGTTCGGTGAGCAGCGTGCGGATCACTTTGGCGCGGGGCGGGGCTTCCACGCCCATCAGCTTTTCGACGGTCTCGCAGTAGCCCAGGCCGTTGCTGACCGCGGCGACGTAGTCCATGCGGTCCACGTAGGGGGCGAACTGCTGGTAGGTGCGGTGCTCGGCGATTTTCTCGACGCCGCGGTGCAGATAGCCGATGACGCACTCGGAGCCGGCCACGCGCTCGCCATCGAGCTTGAGCTTGACGCGCAGGACGCCGTGCGTCGAAGGATGCTGCGGACCCATGTTGAGGATCAGCTCGTCGGCGCCCAGCAGCGTTTGTTGCACGCTTCCGCCGCCTGCCGGGCCCGCTCCGTTTTGCGTCGTCTCCGCCAATCGCGCCTCTTCCTCTTCTTACTGGCCGCTTTCGATGCCCAGATTTTCTTTTACCCAGGCCTGATCCTGCTGGAGGATATCGTAATCCTTGCGCAGGGGAAAACCCTGCCACTCGTCGGGGAGCAAAATGCGTTTCAGATCGGGGTGGCCGGCAAAAGTAATTCCAAACATGTCGTAGACTTCGCGCTCCATCCAGTTGGCCGTGGGCCAGATGGCGCTGACGCTGGCGACGCTTTCGCCTTCGCCGGCATGGACTTTGAGGCGCAGGCGGGAGTTGTGCGCGAAGGAATAGAGATTGAGGACGATATCGAAGCGCTTTTCGCGTTTGGGCCAGTCCACGGCGGTGAGGTCGCTGAGGAGATTAAATTTTTCCTCGTCGCGCGTGTAACGGGCGATTTCCTCGAGGCGCTCGCGGTCGATCAGCAGGATGGCCTGCTTGCGGTCCTCGGCGGCCTCGCGCACGGCTTCGCCAAAACGCGCGCGATAGCGCTGGACCAGGGCGTTGTCGAGGGGCACGGGCGCGGGAGGCGCGGCTTTGGGAGGAGGAGGCGGCGGGGCTGGTCTTACGGGAGGAGCGGCGGCTGACGGCGCCGCGCCCGCAGGCGGCTCGCCCGCGGTACCAGCATCTGGCTGTCGGTCTTTCGGCTCGTCGCCCATAGCCCCGTTGGAATCAGCCGCTTACACGCTAACAGCGCATCAATCCTATGCGCCGTTTCTAACACACCCCTTGCGCGGCGTCAATCGGGAACGCGTTTTTCTCCGCGGGACATCTCTCCACTTGATTTTGCTTTCGAGCGGGAGTTATTCCTGCTTCCCTTCTTTTTCCTGCTCTTCCCTGAGGCGCGCCTCGACGCTGTCGGCCACTTCCGGATAGAGCACGCGCACGCAATCGGGGCAGATGCCGTGGCTGAACTGGGTGTCGGTGTGTTTGCGGACATACTCCTCGATCTGGCTCCAGTAGCCCTTGTCGTCGCGGATTTTTTTGCAGGAGGAGCAGATGGGCAGCATGGCGCTCAGCGTCTTCACGCTCGAGAGAGCCTGGGTCAGTTCGTGGACCAGATTTTCCCGTTCTTCCTGGGCCAGGCGGCGCGCGGTCACGTCGCGGAAGAAGATGGAGGCGCCATCCGGAGTGGGATAGACATCCACTTCAAACCAGGTATTGAAGGGTGGGTAAAGCTCCTCGAAATGCGCGGTCTCGCCATTCTCCAGCGCCTTCATCGTCTCGGTATGAAATGGAGTGCCCACCGCTTCCGGAAATACGGCCCACAAACTCTTTCCCATAAGCTCTTCGCGCGTGTGCCGCCACAGGGTCACCGCATGGTCATTCACATAGGTGGCGCGCGCCTGGCTGTCCACCGCGGCAAAGGCGTCGGTCACGCTGGCCAGAATCTTCTCGACCTGGCGGCTGGCCTCGCGGCTTTTTTCTTCGGCGATTTTCCTCTTGGTGACGTCCTGCACCGTACCGGCCATGCGCAGAACGTTTCCGCGTCCGTCGCGGAAGACTTGCGCCTGTTCATTCACGTAGCGCATCACGCCGTCCGGCCGGACCACCCGGTGTTCGATATTGTAGGCAATCTTCCCCTGAAAGGCCTCTTGCACGGAGCGATCCACAAATTCCCGGTCTTCGGCGTGAACGAAACTCAGAAAGGCCTCGTAAGTGGCTCCGAATTCCTGTGGTTTCACGCCGAAGATGCGGTAGATTTCGTCCGACCAGAACAGTTCATTCTTGACCACGTCCCAGTCCCAATTGCCAATGTGCGCGATGCGCTGCGCTTCGGCCAGGCGGCCTTCGCTGATCCGCAGTTTCTGCTCCATCTTGTGCTTATAGAGGGCCGTCTCGACCGTGGCGCGCAGTTCGGTTTCGTTGAAAGGCTTGACCAGAAACCCGTAAGGTTCGGTGTGCGCCGCCTGGCGCACCATTTCCGGGCTGGAATAGGCTGTCAGGTAAATTACGGGAATCCCGCTGTCGCGCATCTTCCCGGCGGCTTCGATGCCGCTCATCTCTCCCGCCAGATTGATGTCCATTAGCGCCAAGTCCGGGTGCAGGTCCAGGATGCCCTGCACGGCATCTTCTCCGCGGGCCATCGTTGCGCAGACGCTGTAGTCCTGCAACTCGAGGCGGTCCTTCAGTTCCATGGCGATCAGCGCCTCGTCTTCCACGATCATGATTCTGGCCTTACTCACGTCTCCTCGTTCCCGCTGCGTTCTTCGCAGTCCTTTCCCTTACACATAGTTCAATCCGCCGAAGCCAGTTCGTTCGCTTCGGCCGTCCGCACCGGCAGGGGAATCTCGATCAGCACCGAAGTGCCCCCGCTGCTGCGCATTTCCATGGCGCCGTTCAACTGCACCAGCAGGCCGCGGATCAGCTGCATGCCAAAGCTGGCGGGCTTGTCCGCGTCCAGCGTCTCCGGCAGACCCACGCCCGTATCGGTCACCGCGATCTTCAGCGTATCGCCGTCGCGCCGGGCCTTGACGCGCACCAGCCCGCCGCGCCCTTCGGGAAAGGCGTGCTTGTAGGCGTTGGTCAGCAGTTCGTTGACGATCATGCCGCAGGGCAGAGCCACTTCCATGGCCAGGGCGATCTCTCCGGCGACCACTTCGATATCGATCTTGCCGTGGGCAATGGTGCTGCTCTGGCGCAAGGCGGCGGCCAGGGCGCGCACGTGTTCGCCAAAATCGATGCGCGCCAGGTCGCCCGAGCGGTGCAGGGTCTCGTGCACCATGATCATCGAGCGCAGGCGGTCCTGCCCTTCCTGGAAAACCACGATGTCTTCCGCGTTCTTCATCTTTTTCGACTGGAAATAGAGCAGGCTGGAGATGATCTGCAAATTGTTTTTCACGCGGTGATGCACTTCGCGCAGGAGAATCTCTTTTTCGCGCAGGCTGGCGGCCAGGCGCTCCTCCGCCTCATGCCGCTCGGTGCAGTCCGTGATCGTGCCGGTCATGCGCACCGCCTTCCCCGCGGCGTCGCGCACCGCCTCTCCGCGGGAGAGCACCCAGCGGTAACTGCCGTTCTTGTGGCGCAGGCGGCATTCGATATGGAAGGAGGCCCCCATTTCGAAGTGCTGCCGAACCGCCTCGGACATCTTCTCCCTATCGTCGGGGTGCAGCAGGCCGAAAAATGTCTCGTCCGTATTGGGCAGCTCCTCGTCGCGGTAGCCGAGAATTTTTTTCCACTGCGGCGAGAGGTAGTCCTCATGCGTCTCCGGGTTCCAGTCCCAGACGCCGTCGTTCACGCCGCGCTCGACCAGCGCGTAGCGTTCTTCGCTCACGCGCAGGGCCTCTTCCGCATTTCTCTGCTCGGTGATGTCTTCGCCAATTCCCGCCACACGGTAAATATTCCCCTGGGCGTCCAGAATCGGGAAGGAGCGCATATGGAACCAGCGAACTTCGCCTCGCGAACCCTTCAGGCGCAGCACTTTGTCGAACACTCCAGAAACATTCTCCGCCGTGGACTGCCGCACCATCTCCAAATCCTCCGGGTGCACGACCTTGAATAGCTCCCGGAAGTTGGAACCGATCGAGGGCTTCTGCCCAAGCAGGCGTTCCCACGCCGGATTGGCGTAGAGCAGAGCGCCCGAAGAGGGCAACGCTTCCCGCACCCACAGCAGCTCCGGAAGATTGGCCCCCAATTCACGGAACAATTGCTCGGATCTGCGCAGGTCCTCTTCCGTCTTTTTGCGCTGCGCGATTTCCTGCGATCGCTCCATCTCCGTGGCGATGCGCTGGCCCAGGATGCGCAGAAGCCTCTGATCCTCCTCGGTAAATTCATGGGCCTTGTCGTCGAGCAGGCAGGTGATGGCCAGCACTTTGCCATCGCTGCCCACCGCGGGAAATCCGCAATAGGAAAAGGCATTGTGCTCGCGCAGGAAGGAGGCTTCGGGAAATTTT